>JACCEB010000404.1_pt1 | contig 19297 bp, 18 predicted proteins | sample 7454761 | NCBI WGS metagenome assembly JACCEB01 (sample SAMN15323454, study PRJNA562643) | freshwater metagenome | isolation source: river surface water | place: USA:Blue River Watershed | collected 2017-08-18 | reverse complement strand
GATGTTACGGTAATGAAAGAATGATTCGAGCTGAGGCATGTATCGCTGCATAAAGCGCCGATCCTGATGCACGGTATTGCCACACATCGGGGACTTGCCCGACGGCACATAGCCTCGAATAAAATCAAGCAAAAGCGCGCTGGCCTCTGACTCTGTCATTGAGGACGTGCGTACCTTTTCAATTAAGCCGGATTTCCCGTGGGTACTTTTATTCCAGGCATCCATGCCCTCCAGGAGGCTATCGGATTGATGAACCACGACCACCGGTGCAATCGCCAGGACCGTAAGCTGGGCATCGGTGACGACCATCGCCACCTCCAGGATGCGATCTACATCGGGGTTTAGGCCGCTCATTTCCATGTCGACCCACACCAGATTCAATTCGTTTGTTATTGACATAGTCGTTAATCATCGCACAGGCTAAGATCCGGGCTATGCGCGATCGCCAGCAACCTCTGCCGTATGCCCCTCCATGCGGGCAAGAATCCTAAGCCACCACGGCCGGCAGGCCTGGGTAATCGACCAGCAGGGCCAGCATCATTTATGCGTCTATAAAGGCCGGGATCAGGAACCCATGACGAATGATTGGGTTGAAATTGATCAGACGCTAAGCCCTGCGGTGATTCTTCGGCAGCTTCCAAGAAAAAATACCCTGCTTCGTAGCGAGGTCCATCGCAGCAAGGCCCTAGCCGCCAATATTGATCAGGCGCTGATCGTGGTTTCAGGTGATCCACTCTTTTCCGATGAACTGCTGGCACGAATGATCTGCGCCTGTGTTGCAGAAGGCATTGCTGGGCTAATCGTGGTCAATAAAATGGATCTGACGCAGCCCACTGAGCGGGCCCGCCAGCAGCTTTCAAGCTTTAAGGGCTGCCTAAGGCAGCTCGATTGGGCCGTGCTAGAGGTTGCCGCTAAACCGAAGACACCGGGATTTATTCAAAGTGAAAACGCCGACTTAGTCCGCAGACTTGCCGGAAAAACAACTGTGGTCTTGGGCCAATCGGGCATGGGAAAAAGCAGCCTCTTAAACTGGCTTGTGCCTGAATTTAATGCCCAGACACAAGAAATTTCTACTGCACTTCAAACCGGCCGTCACACTACAACGGCATCGCGAATGGTCTCTGCGCACGGGGGTTGGCTGATTGATACACCAGGCTTTCAGCTCTTTGGCCTGTATCACCTCTCTGAGTCCCAGCTGGCACTCGGATTTCCAGAGTGGGCGGCTGCGCAAGAAGCACGCGGCCGATGCCGTTTTGCGAATTGCCATCATCTCAACGAGCCCGGCTGCTCGGTAAAGCAGGCGGCCGAGGCAGGCGAGATTGCGGTCCGCCGACTCAGCCTATGGCAGAGCCTACTTAAAGCCAGCTGACGCTTAAGTGCCAGCGCTGAGGCTGGCCAGAGACTATGCAGTTTTGAATGCTGTTTCGGGTGGTTTCAAAATCAGTGATGGTCTGCTGGCCGGGCTTTAGCAGCTGACAGCCCACGCGAAAATGATCTAGGTTATAAACATCACTGACATTTTTAACCTGAAGCATAAAACTCTCTGAAGACTTCTTTCCGCGGGAAAAATAGCAGTTCGACCAGATCGTACCCACCTGCATGCGCTCCATCGCGCTGAACTCGAGTCCAATGCCTTGAAAGCCAATATCGAAAATCCGCGGCTCTACCACTGCGCTAAAAGAGCCCGAGATCACTAAATCGAGCGTACGATCCGCGGGAGCCGGCACGCGAAAACTCTCGCGGCGCTGAATGGCGATGACCTCGGTTGGAAAATCCGATGTCACCAGATCATAGGAGCCAAACTTCACATTGGGTGCGATGAACTGCAATTTGTATTGATCGGCAGTGATCACCACCCAAAGATGCTGCGATTCCTTGATGACCTTTGGGACCTCTGTGCCCTCAGGCAGGGAAAACGCTAGGCCCGCTACCGGATCAGCCTCGACGCATTTCAGGGCAAGCCGCTTGGAGAAGTCCCTCAGCGGCATCAGGCCCGCGGTGACGCCTGAATTGAACTCCCGAATCACCATGCGCTCGGCCGGCCGGGAATCCAGCTTGTATTGCTCCAGGACCTTAGCGTCAAGCTCGGGGGGATAGGTTCGAAAGGCCAAAACAACCCTCTTTGATGGTGAAATTTATCGAGGTTTTATTTTAGGGCATCCGGTTTTGCCGCTAAAATTCGGGATCCCTAAACCCTGTAGGGGCGGAGCGAGCGATTGAAAACAGGCGGGACGCCGAGACTAAAAATTCTGGTCAGCAACCAGAAAGGTGGCGTCGGTAAGAGTTCACTGAGCGCCAATCTGGCCGCCTATTTTGCCATTGAGCGGCAGATGAGCACCCTGCTCATTGATCTAGATCGCCAAGGCACGTCATCGCTTTGGATAAAAAATGCCGTCCATGTTGATCGGCTCAAGTATGACCACGCGAGCCATCTGATCCAAGGTGCAAATCGTCTTGGGATTTTTAACGCCCGCTGCCATATCCGGGATGCCTCAAATGTCCATGAGGTCGTCATCACAGACGTCACTTGGTCACCCGCTGTCGGCTATGAATTACTTGAAATTTTTGACTTATGGATTATTCCGACATCGCTTTCAGAATTAGAGCTGCTTTCCACAATTGCTTTGCTGGGAGATCTCAAGCCTGCACTCGATCGACCACGCTCTCCCCGGCTGCTGATCACCCCCAATAAGATTCACCCCTTTCAGCGCAAATTCGACTCCATGGCAGCGCAGCGTTTTCCAGTACCATTTCTTTTAACGCCGCCAGTGCTGGCCGCCAAAGATTTTGAATCGCTGTATCAGCGGGATTACATCGTGAGTGCAGGAAAAGATGATGTAAAAGAGCGCTTCCTTACCTTTTGCGAGGCGGTTTGGAAGGCAAGCCAAATCTCAGTCTTTGAGGCCCATAGCATGCGGGCTCGCTCCGACTGGACCACCGGCGCAGCCTCGGCGCCACCTTCGGCACTGCCGGAGATTTCGCGGGTGCCGGAGATGATCAAGGCCGATACGCCCGATGAGACCGCACTCTAGCCCCCTGCCTTTTTAGCTCATTTCGATTCGCGAGAGATTCGATGTTTAAAGCGCTTTTTCAGCTTCTCTTTGGTAACAAAAAGAAAAAAGCCGATCCCATGGCTGCCCAAAATGACATGGTCTACGAGGTCCGTAACCAATTTGAAAAGGGCCTGCGGGATGCACTGAAAAAAGCCCATGGCGATAAATCAAAACAAATCGCTGAGATCGCGACGAACTACGTCTTTGACTTTGGGGAATTCGGATTCGATTTCTCGGAAGGCAAAGACCTGAAAAAAATCGTCGGTGCTGAGCTGGTCAATATCTGCAATTACGACATCGCCGATCCGCTAAAGCTGCTACGCGCCATGGTGCACCGGGCGCTACAGCTGAAAAAAACCGGCCAGATCTATGAAGATCATATGCGCGATCTCTGGATTCTCTGCCTGGTGCCCATCGGACCACTCACGCCGCCCGATTCATTTTTCCCAAGCACCGCCGGACACATGAACTTTGTCAAGCGGCTGCGCCTGATTGAAATTACCGACCGCCAAGCCGAAAATGCCCAGCGAGTCTGGAAAGATCCCCACCTGAAAGCCATTCTTGAGGCCTGGCTCACTGCCCATCACGATTAAGTGGGCGAAATGCGGTAAATCAAAAGCTCCGTTTGGCGTTCGTCATCAACCTGCAATACCTGACTAGGCTCTACGCCTGGCACCCGAAAGCTATTCGAAATCAAAAGCGTTCCAGGCCGCATTTCCTTGCAGGCCTTCTGCCACAGTCTCGGCATAGGCTCCGTTGATAGAAATGCATACACCGCCGCATAAGGCGATAAATCCAGATCCCAGAAATTACCCCGAATTAAACGAACGTTAGAGAGCCCAGCTGCCTTCAAGCGAGCGCGAAGAAACGGCAGCCAGGCCGCTTCAATCCCGTCAAAAAAGTGATGGGGATGCCGTTGTGCCAAGCCAATCGGCATGCTGCCGGTGCCCGCGCCAAAATCGAGCACCCGAGCATCAGGCTGCTGGGCGAAGACCTCGCGGGCCAAAAGCTCCGAGACTGCTTGGATCGTGGGCTTGCTGGTTAAAAATAAAGGTACCCGGCTTCTCACCGTCGGGCCAAAGACCAAAACGAAGATTAAAAACGCAGCCAGATACCAGCCGCTCTGAATCTGCAGGCTATTGGCAGCCGCAACCGCGACCGGAAACAGTACATGAATCCACAGCCACCAGCGATCTGACATAAGCCAGTGTGCAATCACAGCAGCACAACAGGCCTGCGCGACAATGGCCAGCCACAGCCGTGGTGGCTCACCAAAGGCGCCCAGCGCCAATGCGCCCAGCACCAAGGCCATCGCAAGAATTTGAGAAAGAAGTGCTTTGGAGAGTGGGCCCAGGCGAATCACGCCACCGTCTCAAGCTGGGGGAGTACGCCGATCTCGGGCAAGTCGGTTTCGTCTTTAGTGCCGCGCTTTAATTCATAGGCCCAAGCCAGCACCTTGGCCACCGCCTCAAAGAGCTGCTCAGGCACTGGATCACCGATTTCTAATCTTGAGTACATCAGACGTGCCAAGGGCGGTATCCGAGCAATCGGCACTTGGTGCTCTTTGGCCACATCCTGAATTCGCAAGGCAAGGGAGTCTAGGCCCTTGGCCACCACCACTGGTGCAGCCATGGTGGCCTGGTCATAACGCAAGGCGATCGAATAGTGGTCCGGGTTGGCGACCACCACATCGGCCCGTTCAATGGCTGACATCATGCGGCTCTGAGCGATCTGCCGCTGCCGCTGCCGCAGCTTGGCCCGAATTTCCGGAGAGCCCTCCATCTCTTTCATTTCCTGCTTGATTTCCTCGCGGCTCATCCGCATCTGGCGCATAAAATTAAAGCGCTGAAATACCGCATCGCCCACCGCAATCAAGATCAGAGGAATCAGCAGCAGCAAGGCGCCATTAAAAATAAGCTGGCTTGTGTTCACCACCGCGAGGTTGAAATCCTGATTCACCAGCGTGGAGACATTTCCTAAGAGCGCAATCAGATAGGCCATGCCAACGCCCAAGACCAGGAATGCCTTCAGAATCGTTTTCACCAACTCCACTGCAGTCGGCAACGAGAGAATCCGGCCAATGCCCGCAATCGGGTTTAATCTGTTGCCCTGGAACTTAAAGGCAAAGACCGGGCGCAGGCCCGAGAGGCTTAGGGGCGCAAAGATCGCCACCAACAATACAGGCACCAGCAGTAGAGCGAGTAAGCCAATAAAACTTAATACTGATCCTGAGAGCCATGCCATGACCGTATCGGCCCAACGATCAGGATCTGAGAAGGTGAGGCCATCACGCACCATAATCACCATCTGACGCACGAGGACCGGGCCAGCGGAGAATGCAAACAGCATGAATACCAGCAGCAGCCCCAGAGTGGTGAGGTCTCGGGACTGGGCGAACTGTCCTTCCTCGCGGGCCTTTTGTAATCGCCGCTCGGTAGGTTCTAGGGTTTTATCTTCCTGGAACTCTTCTTCCGCCATGCCGGAAGTTTAGCTCAGGCTTCGGGATTCTTTTTCAAAAGATCGTGGACGCGATCGGCCTGCTCACGATCCGCGGGTGTCATTTTCTGCCAGACTCGCTGAGCGGCAATTTTCCCTGCGGTGCTATCGGCAAGCCGATACCAGGCATAGGCCCGAGGAAGATCCTGAGGAATGCCCTCGCCTGACTCGTACATCAGCGCATATTTGTAGCGGCCGATGGGATCTCCCGTTAGCGCAGCGCGTCGATACCAAGTAAAGGCCAGGATGGTGTTTTTTTCGGCGTTAACACCGTTTTCAAAACGGCCGCCAATCTCCACCATCGCTGTTGCATTGCCGCTATTCGCGGCAGCCAACATCCATTGACCGCCCAGTGTCGGATTCACCGCGGTACCGATGCCCTGCAGATACATCAAAGCCACTTCGTATTGGGCGCGTGAGTTGCCCTCTCGCGCCAGGCGCTCGAGGATCTCGAGGGCCTCAGTGAAGCGACCAACCTCATACGCGCGTCGCGCGGTCTGATAGTCCGAGCACGCTACGAGCCCCGCGAATAAGGGCAACAGCAACAGCAGTCGAGCGTATCGCTTCATCAAGCGTTATTTTTTTGGAATCACTGGCGGTGCGATGGCGGCAGGCGGCGGCAGAGGCGGCGCTGGGGACGCTGCAGCCGGTGCGGCTGCATTTTGGGCTACCGCTGTCGGTGCTGCTGCGGGTGCGCCTGCTGCCGGAGCTTGAGCGGCTGCCGTTCCTTCCGCAGCGGCCACAGGAGCGGCAGGCTCGGGCTCTTTGTAGCTTGCGCCAAGATCACCGCCTACGGTGCGGGCAAACGCACCAAGATAGCGACGGCCAAGATCAGGGTAATACGGTGCGCTTGCCAAGTAGCCCTTGGTGCGAAGGCAGACCGATTTGTTTGCGGTGTCTTCACACTCGGCAACAGCGCCAAGACGGCTGACCTCGAATTGTTCGCCAAGGAAAAACAAAAACACCACAAAGCCCAGAGGAAAGACCAGAAACAACATGGTCTTTTTCAGAATCATCGCGAGTTTCTCAAGAATCGCAGCCATTTGGGTTCCTTTCGTTATTGGGCTGGCTTGCCAGTGGCTGCTGGCGAAGCGCCAGCAGGACTGCTAATGGGTCGCCATAAATTTGGTGGCTGTTGCGAAAATAGTCGTGCATGCATTTCGATAATCATTGGGCTTTGCGGATGGCCGTTTCGCAGCATGGCGGTATAAGCACGAACAGCCTGATCCCGATGGCCGACGATGTAGTACTCGCGAGAGGCGCAGTAAAAAAACACGAGCGCCTTGGACTCGAGATTGCCCATCTTTTCGTATTCAAGAATGTCGCCCATCAGCATGCAGGAATCCGCACGGTGGGCATAAGCCGCGGGGTGAAGAAATTCTTTTGCCTTGCGCCTTTCGCGGTCCGATGCCTCAAGAAATTTTCGACCTGCCTCCAGGTAGCGCTCATCTTTATGGCCGGCATAGATGCGAAATTCCTCATCAAAGCGCTTTGCTTCCTCAAAAGCCATAAGCCCAGCGTAATACGCCGCATCGTGATTGCCGCTTTTTGCCCAGCCCTCAATGGCTTTACGAATATTGTGTGCCGCCTCAATGTGCCGAAAGTAATCGCTCTCATCACTGATACAGCTGCTGCTACGAATACAGGCAGCACCCTTCACCGCCTTACCGCGTTCGACCAGGTACTGACGATGCCACTGCGTGAAATCGGCAAAGCTCGGTACGCCGGGTGCGGCCGGTTTCGCTGTGGGCGCTGCGCTGTTAGCGGCGGGCGCTGCGGCAACCGCCTGCGGCGCCTTTGCTGGCTGCGCCGAGAACGCTGCCGAACTCAACGCCAACGCACAAGCCACGCTGACTTGCAGTGATCGCAAGTAAAGACAGGGTTGCAGATGCTTGCTCATGACCTGGCCTTATTTTTTTGGAGGCGCCCCAGCGGCGGCCGGTCCGAGCTGAGGCCGTGGCGGCAACACGAGCACAGGCGTGCGGCCGCTTTGATCCGAGGATGCAGGTGCAGCAGTCCCCGATGCTTGAGCGGGCGCTGAGGCGGGCGGCTGTCCAGCTGCTGGCGCACGCACTGCCGCGGCGGGAGCCGACTTCGCTGCGGCCTGACCTTTTTCCAAGGCCGCCGGTGCAGGAGACGGGGCTGCCGGCTTAGCCGAAGGCAGGCCGCCGGCGGTTTTATTTTGTACCGTAATCGAGATGCGCCGATTCAAAGGGTCGTTGGGATTACTTGGGTTTAGGCGAATCGTGTCAGCAAAGCCCACAACCTGAGACACGTTGCCTTCTTGCAGACCCCCGCGCACCATTTCGCGACGCGCCGCATTGGCACGCTCGGTGGAAAGCTCCCAGTTGGTGTAGCCAGCAGGGCCGTTGCCGTACTTCAGGCCATCGGTGTGGCCCTCAATTCGGACCAGATTGGGCATATCCTTCAGGACACTGCCGATTAAACGAAGTAGATTGACCGCGTAAGGGGCCATTTCCGCGCCACCCACCGTAAACATTGCACGGTTTTTCTCATCCACAATTTGGATCCGCATACCTTCAGCGGAGATGTCCATAAAGACCTGGTTACGGGTTTTGGCAAGCTCCGGGTCTGACTGCATCTTTTCCTGAATCTCACCTTTGGCTTCTTGCATCGCAATGGTGTTAAGCCGAAGCCGCTCGTCTTCTTCAATTCGGGAGTCACTGATGCGGCGCTGGGCAGTATCTGCATCCGCATTGGATTCGACACCGATGGTGCGGAAAATCTGCGGGCCGCCACCTTTAATAATTGAGTTCTGATCGCCAGAGCCTTGGCCGCCTTCCAGCGTTAGACGAAGCGGATTCTGAAAGTAGGCCGAAATACCCGCAAGATCGCCCGATGTGGTGGAGCCCAGCACCCACATGAGCAAGAAAAACGCCATCATCGCAGTCACGAAGTCTGCGTAGGCAATTTTCCAGACCCCACCGCCATGCCCGCCAACAACTTTCTTGACGCGCTTGACGATAATTGGTTCTTGTTCTTTCTTCTCGGCCACTTCCGCTCTTTCAGCTCATTGATTACAGGTTTAGGTGTCGCTGCAGTCTGGAATTACTTGCCCTTGACTGCCTTGGTTTCCTCATCTAGCTCTTTAAAGGTCGGACGCATATCGGAAAAGAGGACCTTACGGCCAAACTCCACCGCCGCCTGTGGCGGAAAACCGTTCAAGCTTGCTAGAAGCACCGCCTTAACAGCCAAAAAGGTTTTTGATTCGACTTCCTCGTTTTGCTCCAAGGCGCTCGAGATTGGACCGGTCACCGAATAGGACATCAGAATCCCCAGAAAGGTCCCCACCAGCGCGGCACCAATCAGTTTTCCGAGCTCTGCGGGTGGCAGGCCGATCGAGCCCATCACCATCACCACCCCCATCACCGCCGCCACAATTCCGAAGGCGGGGAAGGCGTCGGCCATTTTTCCAATAATCGTGACCGGAACATGGGCCTCTGCATGATGGGTCTCTAACTCTTGCTCCATCAAGGCCTCGACCTGCTGAATGTTGAGTGACCCACCCAGCATCATGCGGAGGTAGTCACAAATAAACTCAGTGAGGTGGTGGTCCTTAGCGATGCTGGGATATTTTTCAAAGAGCGGACTTGAATCCGGCTCTTCAATATCCGCTTCAAGCGACATCAGACCATCGCGGCGAATCTTCTGCAAAATCTCAAACAGCAGACAGAGCAGATCCAGGCACTTACGCTTTGTCGCTGAAGGCGATTTGAAGGCCTTCGGAATCGCTGCCATGGTGGCTTTCAGGTTTCGGCCGGTATTACTGGCAATCAAGTAGCCCACTGCCAAGCCCACGATACTGAGCACCTCAGTTGGCTGCCACAGCACAACAATATTTCCGCCGTGCAAGGAGTACCCAAGCAACGCGCAGCCAAGACCAACGACAACTCCTATTCCCCAAAGCATGATCGTGTCCTTTTCTTCATCCTGACGGGCAGCCCCATTCTCACATCAATCGTTGAAATAAATTCGATGACTCCAGGCGCGCAAAAATCGAGCGCGCCGCCTCCAATAAAGTCTGCGTCCGAACCAGGCCGGCCGAGGCTTCGGCAATATCGGTATCCAAAAGCCTGGACCGATGGGCCTCCAGCTCGGTGGCCTTGATCTCCAGGGCGGCCTTGGCCGCATCCACCTGGGCGCCAATCACGCCGGCACGAATCTGATATTTCAGGACCTGGTCGGTGGCCGCGTCAAGATGGGCAATTTTGCCTGTGAAATCGGACTCCAGGGTGCCTGATACGGCCGCCCGCTCTAATGACTCAACAAATGCCCGAGCATCGGCCAGGACATCTCGGGAGGTGGCCGTATTGTTGCCCAATGCCTCACGGAAACTAATGCCCTCTGGCACCCAGATGCCTGGCTCGATCTCAATCTGCTTAACCTTAGGGTCAACGCGGAAATTGATCTTATTCGTGGTCCGTAAATCAGCGGGATCGCCCACCAGATCAAGCGAGAGGTCATAAAAATTGGTTGGGCTGCCGGCTGCGTTAGCGAAATTGATGCGCGTGGTCTTCGTGGTCGCGTCATAGGCCAGCCCACCATTAGCAACCGTCGCCGTTTTTACCGCTGCACCATCAACCATAAGGGTTGCGGCTGTAAGCTCCTTGGCCCCAGAAACGACCTGAACATCGTCGATGTAGACCGACGTGGTGGCATTCGAAATACCGTCAACAGCAGAATCTACGGTCGCAGACTCAACCTTCAGCCGATAACGACCGTCTTTGGTGACGGTATGGGTGAGTGCGGCCCAAGTTGGCGACGAGGATGGTGCTGCAGCAGTCGAAGACAGCAAAACCGTCGACTCGTTGGTATCAATATTGACCAACGATACGGTGACCTTGGCCAACTCGGTGCTGGTCGCCGCCCAGCGAAAGCTCACTGTATCCGCAACACGACCGGTTGTTGTGTTGGATGCGAAAAGCTGGACGGGTTCATTCGACAGCAACACTGGCCCGCCGACGCTGGCCGCTCCGGCTGTTGCGGTTCCTGAGACCCCCGAGGATTTCAGCAACAGTGATCGGCCCGAATCAAAACGTGTTTGTGTCGAGAAATCCACTGTATTGGTCGCCGCAGTCACCGTGGTATTCGTGCCAGCAGCCGCAGTAAGCGACGCAGTCCACCCATTGATCAAAGCGCTTGACCCCTGATAGGTCACACCGGTCTTTTCAAAATTTCCATTGATAAACTGATCGCCCTTGCTTAACTCCACCGCATAGGCGCCATCAACATGCATTTTTGCGGCTGGATTGAGCCGAACCGTGACCGGATTGGCCTCAAAGCGCATCTCGGTCATCAAATCTGGGTTACCCGTGATGGCAATCTCCAGATTCATAAAGGCATCGGGCTGCTGAGGAAACTTCAAAATGCCATTTTTATATACGCCTACGTAATAGCTGCTGGTACTGCCATCGGGACCCTTGCCCTCGATCTGCATTCTGGCCTCGGTGATTGTCTCTCCTGCCCCAATAGATCGCGTGGAGAATTTATCAATCAAATAGGTCCCTGCTTTTTGGAAGACTGCGTCTGGGGCGATTGTGGCCGAGCTGACCTCAGTCACATTGGCCCGTACCTCAGCACGAACTGCAGACCCGGTTGAGGAGTTCTCCACCACCGAGGCGGTAAACGGCACACCTGGCTTTTTTGCTTCCAACGTGATCGTGCCGGAGGACGCGCTGGCCGTCACTGCAGAGTTGCCCGCATTATTGGCGGCCGCAGTAAATTGGGTCGCAATATTAGTGGCAATTGAGTTCGCAGTATCTCCGGCAGTCGTGATGTACTGCAGTCGAACACCGTTGACCGTGAACTCAACGATCTCATTGGCCCCGTAAGCACCGCTAAATGTGATGGAGTCCTTCTGGGCGACCGACGCACTGCCCGTTGCCGTAATTTTGGGCTGATCCAACCGGGCGACATTGGTTGTATCCAGCAGATACCGCTCATCATTGGTATCCATCGCCACCGCCTGCTGGGCCAACAAATCGTAAGCAGCGCGCGCCTTTTGCGCCAGTGACTGCAAACCAATCTTACCGATGGCGGCATCCCGAGCCTGTACGCCCATCTGCTGCATTTCGGATAGGGCATCGTGCATGCTACCCAATTGGGCGTCTGCAAGCGCCATACGGGTGGCAACGAAGTCCTGATTGGCCTTCAGCATTGCATATTTGGATTTATCAAACTGAATTTCGACCCCGCGGGCGATCGCGACCGCGCCCTCGCTGGCCTTGACATACTTTTTGCCCGATGAGATCTGCTGCTGCCACTTCATCGCCTCGACCGACTGCTTCTGGATCGAGTTGATGGCGGCATCGAGAAGCTGATGGCTGCTGACTCTCATAGGCGCCTATTCTTAGCGGGAGATCATCGCCAACAGAGTCTCAAAAATCTGATTCCCTGTTTGAATGATTTTCGAAGAGGCAGCATACAGCTGCTGAAACTTCACCATATTGGCGGCCTCTTCATCCAAATTTACTCCAGAGATGCTCTCGCGCCGGTCGTTTAATACCTGCATCACCGACTGATTGGCCTTGTTATCGTTCACCCAAGTAGCGATCGTGTTGCCGACCGTACTCACAACATCCGCAACGGGATCACTGAAAATGGAGCGTAACCCCTCAAGGCGGTAGACCTGATCCGACTCAATTAGGTAGTCGCTCGCATCTTGTGGAGCAACTGAAATAAAGTTCCCCGATCTTAAAAAAGACAGAGCGGGTGTGTGATTCGAGGCCTTCGGATTTAACTGGTCACGAATCGCGTAGATATCGGAATTCGCGCGGACAGTCGGAATGGACTGTACAAATTCATCGTTCGTCGGATTGGAGACGATCTTGCCCGACTCCGTCTTAAAACCAAAAATGGGGTTCGGGCTGACGCTATTGACAGTCTTTAGCAGCCCAATTGCCACTGCATCAATACGCCGAGAAACGTCGGGAACGAAATCTCGAATCAATTTGACGAAGGCGCCAGCCTCTCCGCCCGAGATAAAATCTGTCGCGATCGAGCGGGTTGTTGCATGCAGATCACGCGGGCCGATGGCAGGCTCGGTCAGTGTTCGATAGGTCGTGAACTGAACCCGGATATTGTCCATATCGCCCGCGATTGAACTCAGCAGGAACTGATTGGCCACGGCGCCCTCTACGATGGGTATGCCGTTTAAATAATGCGAGGCTGTGGAATCGGAATTAATCAGCGCCTGTCCACCCACCAGGCGCTGCAGCTCCATGAGTACCCGATCACGCTCGTCCAGGTAATCTGCCGACGGCTCGATATTGCTGATGTTGCGGCCCTCTTTCAGTTTTCCGTTAAGAAGTGCCAGCTGACCCGTTAGCGTATTGACCCGCTCTAGGGTCGTTTTTAAGGCATTTCGGGCATCCTTATCGACCTGATTCACGGTCTCGGCCAGGCCAACCACCCGCTGAGCCACCAGATCAGCCTTATGGGTCAGATTCGAGCGGTAGGCAATACTTTCAGGCGCGCCGACCATCTGGCCTGCAGCATCAAAAAATTCAGAGATTGCAATCGCCAAGGAATTGCTGTCGTCGGCGATCACTTTATCGAGAAGCTCAGTGCTCTCCACCAGCGTCTCGTAGTAAGTGGTTTTCCCCTGCTGCGTAAGCCGCTGATTCTCGAGAAGTCGCGAATAATCTCGCGTGAAACCCTCTACAGAAAAACCGGTGCCATAAACGCCGGCACCATTGGGTGCGAGTCGATTGATGACTGTCGTAGCATCCCTGCGGCTATATCCCTCCACCGATGCGCCAGCAACGTTTTGCGAGGTCACAAGCAGGCCCGCCTGGGCGATCTGCAGTCCCGCTTGTGCTGTGCTCATGATGGAAGAGGCCATGGGGTGGGATCCTTAACGCGCTAATTTGGGGTAGTGCCCGCTGACTGGGCTGAGGCGGCACCGGGCGCTGCTGAGTCCGCCGAGGGATCCACAGTGCGTGCCTTGATCTGGGCAAGCATCTGCTCGACCATCGGCTGTACAAAACCGAGCCCGCCCTGACGGCTCACCAAAAACGCCAATTGATCGTCGACCATGTTGTCGTAAATCGCCATTGGCCCCGACTTTGGCTCAAGGCTTGATTTTCTTGCAGCCTCAAGCCACTTCCGTACTAAAAAGTTTTCGAATCCACCTGCAGCCTGTGTCAGCTGCTCCCGAGTGGTGCCCGAGGCCTTAAGACGCGAGGCCTGCGCCTGCTGTGCCGAAAGATCCCAAGGAGAGATGGCCATTAAGGGTTGCATGATCAAATCACCTCGAGGTCCGCTTGCAATGCCCCAGAGGCCTTCAGCGCCTGCAGAATCGCCATCAAATCGGCGGGCTTTGCACCGAGAATGTTCAATGCGCGGACCACCTCATCAAGACTGGCGCCTGGGGGAACTTTCACCAGACCGCCCTCAACACCGCCTTGCTCCACTTCGACCTGAGCCTGTTGTACGGCAGCGGTCTGGCCGCGGCTAAAGGGCTCGGGCTGACTCACCGAGGGTTCGGCCTGAATACGAACCGATAGATTTCCATGAGCAACAGCAGAAGGATTGAGCTTGACCGACTGATTCATCACCACCGAGCCAGTCCTGGAATTCACCACCACCTTCGCCCGCTCAGCCCCCATCGCGACAACCAAATTTTCCAATTCGGCCATAAACGTGACGCGGGCTAGTGGCTCGGTAGGCACGGCAACACGCAGCGACTTGGCATCCTGGGGTAGCGCTACGCCATCACCAAAACGTTTGGCAATCGCCTCCGCGGTACGACGCATCAACGTGTAATCACTCTGATACAAATCAAGTTGCAAAAACTGACCGCTGGACTGACTGGGCAACGCACGCTCCACCACGCCGCCACTCGGAATCCGTCCCGCCGATAAGTGATTTACTACTGCGCTGGAGCCGGCGGCAGAAGCACCTGCGCCGCCAACAAAAATATTGCCCTGTGCCAATCCGTAAATCTGGCCATCGGCAGCGCGCAATGGCGTCATCAACAGCGTGCCACCACGCAGACTACGGGCATTACCCATCGAAGAGACTGTGACATCGATCTTCTGACCTGGCCGTGAATTCGGAGGCAGTTCTGCCGTCACCATGACGGCAGCAATATTTCGGGTCTGAGCCGAGACGCCAGGCGGAACGGCAACACCCAAGGACTGCAGCATCGCCAATGTACTTTGAAGCGTAAACGGGCTCTGAGTCGTCTGGTCACCCGACCCGTCCAGGCCAACCACCAGACCATAGCCGATCAACTGATTGCTGCGCTCTCCTGCGACGCTCGCAATCTCTTTAATACGCTGCTGGGCCATCGCACCTTTCGGAGAAAAGACCTGAAAGCCAATGAGCGCTGCGATAAAAATCCACCACCAGCGCTTGATCACAAAATTTTTAAAAAATAAAAACATATTTGCCTCAAAAAGGAGTGAGCTTTAAGAGCATTCCGGTAAACCAGCCCGGCCGCGTTGCATCATCACCAAAGCCACGTCCCCGGTACTCGAGCCGAAGATCCGCTATTTTTGAGGAGGTCGTTGAGTTACGAACCAGATCAGCTGGATTGACAACCCCACTGATTCGGATCACTTCCTCTTCGGCACTCACCGCGAGCTGCTTCTCCCCAGCGATCACCAGATTTCCATTCGAGAGCACCTCGATCACCGTCACCGTAATCGTGCCGGTGAAATCATTTTGTGCAGCCGCCTCACCCGATCCCTCAAAAGTATTTGATCCCGACGCGGAGAGTCCGTTAAAGGCAGCGCCGGCTGCGGCAGTCCGTTTTGCAGCGTTACGTGCGATTCCTGATCCGGGTAGTCCGTTGACTGCGCCACTGATGTTATTTAAGGGCGACAAATCGGCCTTGATATCAAGCTCGGTACTCTTTTCAGCTGCTGCGCTGCTGGATCGTTTGGCAGCAGTTTTCTCATTTAAAACGACCGTCAACGTATCGCCCACATTACGCGCGCGGGGATCCTCAAACAGGGGCCGAAATCGCCCGGCAGCTGCGCCGGAGGCGGGAAACAGACTGCCCGCGTTTGCGGGCTGTCCGTCTGCGGCAGATGGCCGAACCGATGTAGATGCTTTGACCAGAGCCGGCTTTTCTGCGGTGGCACATCCTGCAAGCAGCGCGATTGCATACGCGCTCAGCACAATGATTCCTAGATTTTTTACAGAAAACGAGCCCATGATTACATCTGTCCTAGCCGCTGCAGCATGTCATCTGAAGCAGTAATCGATCGGGTCATAATTTCATAGGCCCGTTGCGCAACGACCATGGAGACGAGTTCCTCAGCGAGATTCACGTTAGAGGCCTCAACAAAATACTGTCGAAGTGAACCAAATCCATTGGCGGCTGGATTGCCCTGCTGGGGAGCGCCAGAGGCGGCGGTCTCAAGATACAGATTGGTCCCGATTGAGGTCAGGCCGGCCGGATTGGCAAATACGGCCAACTGCACCTGGCCTGCGACAATGCCCTCAGTAGCGCCGCCTTGCGTGAAGTAGCGGACCTCGCCGGACTGCGAGATCACAATTGACTGAGACTCCGCAGGAATCGTAATACCCGGTGCGACGGTAAAGCCCTGCTGTGTCACCACCTGACCGGTTGAGCTTCGAGTGAAGTTTCCATCCCGGGTGTAAGCAGTGGTGCCATCAGGCATATTGATCTGGAAAAAACCGTTGCCGTAAATCGCAATGTCCAGCGCGTTATCGGTGCGAGTAAAGCCGCCTTGGGTATGAATACGCTCTGTCGCAGCAACACGGGCACCTGCACCGATCTGCAGTCCGCTCGGCGACTGGGCATCGCCCTGCGTCGGACCGCCAGGCTGACGAATAGTTTGATAAATCAAATCCTCAAACATGGGCTTGACCCGCTTATAGCCCGTGGTCGTGGAGTTCGCCAGGTTGTTCGAGATCACATCTAAGTGTGATTGCTGAACATCAAGGCCGGTCTTTGAAATCCAGAGTGAACGAATCATGAGTGGTCCTCGGTACGCAGCATCACGTTAGAAGTTAGAAAGGGTCAGCAAAATGTTGGCCTGCCGGGCGTTTTGCTCTGCGGTCTGAATAACCCGCATGTTCAGTTCAAACATCCGGGTCTGATTGATCATTTGCACCATGGCGCTGGCCGAATTGACGTTGCTGGTCTCATAGGCGCCCTGCACAACCCGCACCGATGGGTCAGCCTGCGCGGGCGGCTGATTGGCTGGGAGCTGAAAAAAGCCGTCCTCTGCTCGGACAAGGTCACGGATATTTGGATTCACCAGCTTGATGGTGGCCACCTGGTTCATCCGTTGTTCGCCGTTTTGACGAACAAAGACTAGGCCGTTGCGGGTCACTTCGACCTCGGAGTTGGCCGGAATGGTGATCTCACCACCCTCGCCCACCACCTGAATGTCGCGGCCAATCTTTAAGAGGCCATTCTCATCACGAAAAAAACGGCCGTTTCGGGTGTAGGCCTCAGAACCATCAGGCCGGCGGACGGCAAAAAATCCGTCGCCGCTGATTGCGAAATCAAAGGGGTTATCGGTAGTTTCTACCGGTCCGGGGTTAAACATTGCCGTGGGAGACGAATCCACCACGAAGGCACGGGAGTCGGCCTGCTCACCCTCCAGCGGTACGGCGCGAAAGGCGGTCACGATCTCCCGAAAGCCGGGGGTATGCACGTTGGCAATGTTGTGCGAAGTATTCGCCAACTGGCCCATGGTGTGCTTGGCCCCGGTCATTGCGGTGTAGGCAATTCGGTCGATCATGGTCGTCTCTCGTCAAAGTCCTCATACTGTCTAAGCAAATTCAATGCCAGGATCAGCCACCTACCATCCGGATGCTCTGGGTTAAGGCCTCGTCGAAGGCGCGAATCGACTGGGAGTTGGCCGAATACATGCGCTGCTGAATCAAAAGCTTCACCAGCTCAGCAGCCAGATCGACGTTGGAGCCCTCCAGCGCGGCGGCTTTGATTTCGCCAAGGCCGCGCTCACCGGGTTTTCCAACAACCACGCCCTCGCTGATTTCGTTGCCCGACATGGCAGTGGTCTGGAAAGTATTGGAGCCGGTCGGCGCAAGGCCATTGACTGCGGCAAAATGCACCAGCACCAGCTGGCCGGCCAAAAACTCTCGGCCATCGGTATAGGAGCCCACGAGCTTGCCTTGCTCATCGATGGTGACATTACTTAAAAGCGCGGTTGGGGAGCCGTTTTGATAGTTCGCATCCACCGAAAACGAGGTTGCAAAATGCCGGGTGCCCGTAAGATCTAGATTAAATTCCAGCGGGTGATCCTCGCTGATGGGCTTTCCTCCGGGGCCATTGGTCTTGCCACTGGAGGTCACAATGCCCTTTAACTGAACCTTGGATTCAAAAGCCGGCTTACCCGAGACAGCGTCAAAACGCAGCGCATCGATATTCTGTCCACCCCAGAACTGCATCGTGGCCAAGGGCTTATAGACCCCCTGAATCGTCGGGGTGATCGCCGTATCGGATGAGAAACGCGAGTCCAAGGCGTTAAACATCGTGCCGTCCAGGGATCCATAGACCTCGACCTGACTGGTGATGGCGGTAAACAGCTGAGGAACGGCGGCCGACGCACTACGTTTATGCTCGCCCGTCATCTGGACCTTGGAGCCATCCTGGGTCATGACGGTATACGTCACCGGCTGATAAAACACGATCTGATCGTCTTTCGCCAACGTGACTTCTTTATCCAGAGTCAACGTCTTGCCGCTGACCGAGAGGACTTTTGCATCAAGCTGGGTGAAGACACCGGCTTTGGATTTTTTCCAGAGATATTGGCCAGTCTGAATCGAGGTATCCGAGGTCGCGACAGTGATCGTTTTGCTGGCAGTCGTAACTGCAGCGCCCGGGTAGGCGGTGGTGACCGGGTTAAAGAACATCACCTCGTCGTCTTTTTTGACCGTAATGTCGCTGCTGAGCTGAAGCGCCTTATTTACCGACACCGAGATATCCAACGGATCATTTTTATTGGCTGCCGTAATGGTGATTTTTGGTGAAGCCTTTGCAAGCGATACGCCCAGGGCGGTCTTCTCGGCATCAATCAAGGCGTGAACGCCATCGATGATGGTTGCGGTCGTATCGCTCGCCGTCACCGTGTAGGTGTAGGTAAGGCCCTGAAGGGAGACGCTAACCCGATCCCCTTTCGCGAAGCTGCCGCTCAGCGAAACCTCGCTGATTTCTGCAGTGGCTGCATCGGCTGTCGCTGTCTTGGTGGTCGAGACTGCGCCGGTAGACTGGGCAGCACGGGTGCTCCAGGCGCTACCCAGCAAGGGATCATTATTCGAAGATGCAGTCAGTGTAATAACACCGGTATTAGCAGCTGCCGAAGTCAGGCCTAGCGAGGCCTTATCCGTTGTCAAATCAGCGGCAATTGCGGTTGCGGCTGCCTCATGCGGATTTCCCGCAGTAATGTTAGCCGCAGTAATTGTGTAGCTATAAATCTTTCCCTTGATTTGAAAGTTAACCACGTCTCCCGCTTTCAGGGCTGCGGTATTCGTAATCGTGTGGGTGCTGACCTCCGCGGCACCAGCGCCAGACGGCGTAGTAACCGCGCTCACATAAGTTGCAACTGTATCCACCGCCTTACTCACAACACCAGTATCTTTGCCATTCACGATTACGCGGGCAAGATCCTTGATGTCTGCGTTGGAATTCACATTGATATAGCTCTTGCTCGTCAAATCGACGGTGGCATTGGTTTTGCGATTGGCCGAGGTCAGATACTTGAACTCAGGGCCAGAAGACT
>JACCEB010566894.1_pt1 | contig 19352 bp, 20 predicted proteins | sample 7454761 | NCBI WGS metagenome assembly JACCEB01 (sample SAMN15323454, study PRJNA562643) | freshwater metagenome | isolation source: river surface water | place: USA:Blue River Watershed | collected 2017-08-18 | reverse complement strand
GATGAGGTACTGGGGGTTTTTCTTGGCGCCTTGGCGCGACAAACGAATCGAAACGGCCATAATTCCTTCGAATTCCTTTCAATCTCGGACGAAACAAAAGAGTTTCGAACGGTTAGCAATTCGGAGAACGACCGTCAAGGAAAGATCACGTTTCTCAGGGTCTGAGCAAAACCTTGAGGCTCGCGCCGCAGCTGCTCCCAATCGGGCTTGACCAACCGAGCAGCCACTCCCGGAGGCATCGGCCGCCCCCCCTCGTGCGGTTCCTCAGCTCGCGGCTCTCCCGTCAGCAAAATGACCCCGACTCCCGCCTGAAGCAGCTCAGGTGCGAAGTCGAGACCGGTTTCGAGCGGCATCACCTCGTCCAAAAGAACCCAAGTCGGCTTTCGACGAGCGATCTCCCGGCGCGCCTGGGCCACGGAGGCCGCCTCCCAGGCAAGCTTCAGGTCGGGCATGGCTTCAATGCAGAGCCGAACCAGGGCGCGCATTTCAGGAACGTCGTCGACTAGGCCCACCTCAACCATGTCTTCAAGATACCACCGAAATCAACCGAAACACGAGATATGCCTTCGCGTGTTCCCCACCCCCTTTTCGGAGACCTTTTCAGCCGAAGAAACCAGGCCAAAGCCGGGCTACTCGAGTCGCTCAAGTACGCCCCTCTCTTCAAAGATTTGAGCCACCGGGACCTGCGATACCTTTCGCAGTTCATTTACGAACGGCACTTTGAGGCAGGGGAATCGATCTTCGGTTTGGGAGAGCGGGGACTCGGGGTCTATCTGATTCTCGAGGGCAGAGTCAGCATCCGCTCCCGCGCCCCAGAAGGGGTCGCTGCCGATGGAACGGGCGACGAGCGCGTGTCTCAATCCGAGCCTGAAATGGCCCAACTCGGCGAGGGAAGTTTTTTCGGCGAGCTTGCTTTAGTCGAGCCCGATCATCTCAGAACCACACAAGCCATCGCGCTCGAACCCACTCGACTGGCTGGACTTTTTCAGCCCGACCTCCATGCCATTGTCGAAAGGAAACCCTCGGTCGGCGCAAAAATACTTCTTCGCTTAGGAGAAGTCCTCGCCCGCCGACTCATCGAAACCCACGAACGCCTGAAGACCCTCGAAAAATACCGGGAGCCAAGCCATGCTCGTCGCGAAGGGCTTTGAAGGCCACCTGCGGGGCGATCTCTTCCGCCTTTTCCTGGCCATCAGCGCCGGGATTGCCACTGCATGGCTTTTCCTAGGCTCCCCGATTCTTGCAACCCCGACGGGAATCGCCTGGGTATTCACTTTACTCCTGACCCCGCCGCTTACTTTCCTCGAGCGCCAAGGCCGCTCACGGAAGTCGTCTATCCTGATTCTTTTCGGGATTCTCGGTGTTCTTCTCTTCGTCGCAGGCGCCACTTTTTACCAAATCATCGTTGAAGAATGGGAGTCGATCCAACGCGAGGCGCCTCTCTACTTTTCGCAAGCACTCGAAAAACTCACCGCTTTTGAAAGCAAGCTCGCAAGCCGTTTCCGCTTCATCGGGCGAGGTCGGGTCAGCGCCTGGGTGAACAGCACTTCACGAGAAACCGCCACTTGGCTTCTCACCCACGGGACTTCGCTCGCTGGAGATCTTCTCACCAACTTGATTCTCGTTCCGATCCTGACTTTCTTTTTTCTTTCCGATGGTCCGATGCTCCGAAAGCGTTTTTTTCAGCTCATCCCGAATCGTTTTTTTGAATCGACCTACAGTGTGACCACCAAGATCTCGAACGCCATCAGCGACTACCTGCGCGCCAAGCTGATCGAAGCAACACTGGTAGGTAGCATGGTGATGATCGGGCTTGCCCTGATCGGCGCGCCTTACTCGGTGCTGCTCGGGCTCCTCGCAGGAGTCACCAATATTGTGCCTTACTTAGGCCCTTTTTTCGGCTTAGGACCCGCCCTCATCGTCGTAGGAACCGACCCTGCTCTTTCGTCACTCCTGGTTCCGGTGCTCGTGGTCTACGGCGTGGCGAACGCAATCGACAATATTTACATATTCCCGGTTGTAGTTGCCAAGCTGGTCGATCTGCACCCACTCCTTCTGATTGCAGCGGTGACGCTAGGACAAGAGTATTACGGCCTCGTCGGAATGCTCATCTCGATCCCGCTTGCCTCCGCAGCCAAAGTCATGATCACCGAGATCGCGGCTTCCCTTTATCCGGGAAGAAACCCAAAATCAGCCGGCCGCTGAGGCCAGCCAAAGCAAGCGAAGCTCCAAGTTGCTAAGCTTCCAGATGCCAGCTAACTGAGCAATGGCGACTTCTCCGCGCTCAGGCAGCGCCTCCAAAAGGGCGATGCAAGCTTGCGACTGACTCTCGGCAACCACAATCGTCGCAACCCAGCTCGATGAATCCGGGCGAGCCACCATCAAGCGAGTCTCGCTGGTCCCGCGCTTCCAGAAAATCGTGACTCCCTGAGGCAGCGCCAAACGAAATTCCGCGTGCTCGGCTGCAGAATCAAAGAGCGCCTTAAGTCCCGCGAGCAACTCCCCCCAACGCGCTTCCGACAGGGAAAGCACCAGCTCTTGCTCTCGACGAGCGTGAGGCTGAAGCTTCACTTGCACTTCCTCGGAAGCGGGCGAACGAGACCAATCCAAAGCCTTCATAGGGCCAGACCCTAGCAAACCCCCTGTTTTGCGCAATAGTCAGTCAACGCAGCCTTTGCTATACGCCCTGACCATGGGAGCTACTTCCGCTGGCACAAAAAACTATTTCCGGTCCCGCACGCTGGGCCGGGCACCACAAGCCTTCGGAAAGACCGGCTGGACGGTCAGCCCCGTCGGCTTCGGTAGCTACCGAATCGAAGGGGGAATCTCTCACCAAGACCAAGCCCTCAAGGACGCTCTTCTGGGCGGATGTAATTTGATCGACACCAGCACCAACTACGGCGACGGGGAATCCGAGCGCACGGTGGGCCGCGTGGTACGGGAGCTCATCTCCCAAGGCAGCCTCGCCCGCGAAGAATTGGTGATCATTTCCAAAGCAGGCTACGTGCAGGGGAAAAACTACGCTCAAGCTCAAACCCGCGAGTCTGAAGGTCGCGCATTCCCCGAGATGGTGAAGCTTCGTCCAGGCCTTTGGCACTGCCTTCACCCCGATTTCCTCAAGGCTCAGCTCGACGCATCCTTAGAGCGCCTCGGCCTCGAGACTCTCGACGTCCTCCTGCTTCACAACCCAGAGTACTATTTGAAATCTCCTGGGGCCGAGCCTGTCGAATACTACCGAAGAATCCAAGCGGCGCTGGAGTACCTGGAAACCGAGCGCAGCGCAGGCCGGATTCAGGCCTATGGAATTTCCTCGAACACCTTTGGGGAACCCAAAGAATCCAACGAATTTACTTCGCTCGAAGTCATTCTCGAGAAAGCACCTCCTGGATTTCAGGTCATCCAGTTCCCATTTAACTTGCTCGAACCCGGCGCTGTTTTTGAGCCAAATAACTCGGGAAAGACGCTGGTTGAACTCGCTTTTGAGCGCGAACTCGCCACCCTTGTGAATCGGCCGCTGAACGCTTTCTGGAACAATCGCCTGGTTCGCCTGGCCGATTTCGAAGAGAAAAACCCCATTGAGGCCGAAGACGCAGTGAAAGAAGCTTTTGCCGAGGCGCTCGCCATCGAAACCCGGTACCCGGGCGAGGCTTTGGTTCCCGCCCAGAAGGCGGCTTGGGCCCACATCATTCGGCATCACTTCGAGAGTCTTGCCGACATCATGGAATGGCGTCCGTTCCGCGAATACCAGCTTCAGCCGGCCCTCGCAGAACTTCATGCCGTTCTGAGCACCTCTGAGAATGCTACTTCTGAGACGATTGCCTGGTCGCGAGAGCACCAGCGCGCACTCGAAACACTCGGAGACGCCCTAGATACTTGGCTAGCGGGGCAAGCCGGGGAACGGTCGCGACGGATTGCGAGAACCCTTCGAAAAGCTGCGCCTCTACTCGACCTTCCCGAAGGCCGCACGGGACTTGCGAATCAAGCATTGAGAATTTACCTCTCCGTGCCTGGAATTCATGGCATCTTGGTGGGAATGCGGCACCCCCTGTATGTCCGCTCGGTTCTAGAAGGCCTGCGCCCGCCGATTCCCACCGAGCAAGCTGCTGCTGCTTTCGATGCTCTAGCCGATCTGTCAGCAGAACCGCCGCCCCCTTCCGGAGAAACGAAATGACTTCCCCCGTGTCAGCGACCCGCCAGTACAAGTATTACGATCTGATCATGGCTGGTTTTTGTACCATCCTGATCTGCTCGAACATGATCGGAGCCTCTAAGATCGTGCACCTCGGGGGCCTCACTTTCGGCGCCGGAATCCTCTTTTTTCCGATCAGCTACATTTTTGGAGACATCCTGACCGAAGTCTACGGCTACGCCCGCGACCGCAAAGTGGTCTGGGCCGGCTTCGGTGGTCTGGCCTTCGCGTCGTTGATGGCAGCAACCATTGTCGGATTGCCTCCGGCCGACGGGTGGCCCCATCAGGCCGCTTATGAGACGGCCTTTGGTCAGGCACCTCGCATTGCTCTGGCCTCCTTGATTGCATTTTGGTGCGGCTCTTTTTCAAATTCCTACGTCATGGCGAAAATGAAAATCTGGACCCAAGGCAAGATGCTTTGGAGCCGGACCATTGGATCGACCATGGTGGGCGAAATGGTCGACTCACTGATTTTCTACCCCCTCGCATTCTGGGGCATCTGGAGCACGGATCAGGTGATCACCGTCATGATTTCCAACTACCTTTTGAAGTCGGCTTGGGAAGTGATCATGACCCCGGTGACCTACAAAGTAGTGAACTTCCTGAAACGCGCTGAGAGCGAGGACTTCTACGATCGCGGCACTCAGTTCACGCCCTTCTCCCTGGAGACCTAAGATGAAGCCCTGGCTTGTCACTGGAGCAGCGGGATTCATCGGAGCCCGCATGGTCGAGCGCTTGAACCGCGAAAAGGTTCCGGTAGTGAGCGTCGATGTTCTTCGATTCTTCGAAGAGCGAAGCGAGCATCGTGGCCTCGATTTTGGCAAGCGGATCGACCGGGACCAGTTATTCGATTGGCTGAAGGTCGAAAAGCCCGAGCTTTCTGGCGTCATCCATTTAGGCGCATCCTCTTCCACGGCAGAACGGAATTGGGATTTCCTGAACCGAGTCAATGTTCAGTACTCCAAAGACCTTTGGGATTACTGCAAGACCCAGGGCCTTCCCTTCCTCTATGCCTCGAGCGCTGCGACTTACGGGGACGGCGGGCTTGGTTTTTCGGACGAAGAATCGCAGATGAACGGGCTCAAGCCGCTGAACCCTTATGGCGAATCAAAGCGCATTTTCGATCTTTGGGCCATCGAACAGGAAGGACTTGGCCAGCACCCTCCCGCTTGGGCAGGCTTCAAGTTTTTCAATGTGTATGGCTTCGGAGAGCGCCACAAAACGGGTCAATCGAGCCCGATTTTGCCATTTTTTGATCAAGCGAGAACCCAAGGCAAAGTCCGCCTTTTCAAAAGCCATCGCCCCGAAATTCGAGACGGAGAGCAAAAACGGGATTTCATCGCGGTGAGTGATGTCATCGACGTTTTAGAATTCGCCAGAAAAGGCGGCCTGAGGCGGGGAATCTATAATTTGGGAACAGGCCAAGCGCGCACCTTTTTGGATCTCGCGCGCGCCGTCTTCCAAGCCCTGGGTTTGCACGAACAAATTGAATTCATCGATACTCCGGCTGCTTTCCGCGAGGGCTATCAGTACTTCACCGAAGCCCGGATGGAAAAACTCGCAGCTCAGGGCTACCGAAAGCCCTTCACGCCCCTTGAGCCCGGCGTGAAGGAGTACGTGGAACGCCTCAAAGCCTCAATTTCCGATTGAATTACACCTGTTTTGTCGGTATCTCCGCTGCGAACCCGCGGCGTAGCCGGGAATTCGTCCCGACAGCCGGACGGGTGTGATCTAGGAGCATTGAAATGGCAAATACCCGCAAATCGACCAAACGGGCCAAACAGGCGATCAAACGCCAGGACCGCAACATTCAAGTGAAAAGCGCAACCCGCAGCGCCGTGAAGGCCGCTGTGACTTCGCTTTCTTCCAAAGACGAAAAAGCCTCGCACGCTGCATACACCGCAGCTGTGAAAGCTCTTTCGAAAGCCGCTTCGAAAGGCGCTATTCCTAAGGCTCGCGCAGCCCGAAAAATCGGTCGCCTGACCCGCATGATCAAAAAGTCGGCTCCGGCTGTTCTTGCTGCGAAGTAATTCGCTAGACCTAGAACGAAAGCTTTCAAACCCCGGCAGGCTCTTCGGAGTCTCCGGGGTTTTTGCTTTTGTAGCGATCAGACTCGGTCAGCCTGACAGCGCTGGACAGAATTCTACAACCAGATCGCCCCAGAGCCCAAGCGGCAGCCGCGGAGTTTGCTTCAGACCAAAATCGATTTGTTGAAGCCGACTCTGAAGCAATAGGAGTTCTTCTCCCTGCCAATTTCTCGACCAGCGCTTAAAGCGATCAGCCAGAAACGGGGGAAGCTTCGCGCTTCGAGTCCCTTTTTCTCGGTCCGCCACCACCAAAGAAAGCTGTCGAACATTCCAAGTAAAAAGCCCAAGAAGCGGTAAGGACTCTTCCGGTCGATCCGCAAAATGAGGCGTGATTTCAAGCGATCGCTGAAGGTGCCGTCCGAAAAACGCCTCAAAAAAAGCCTCACTCCCCTGACTCGATCCAACCCCGGCAAAATCCGCTTCGGCGGATTCTGCTCCGGGCGCGCTACCCGAGAGCTGTGCTTTTTCGAGCTCTTGGTCCGCGATGTCGAGCGACCATGGGTCGAGCGATCTCAGATAAGCTCCTAAAGACTCACTCACATTCATTCCGCGACGTTTTGCCAAGAAACCGATCCACGCCTCGCGGTCTTGCTCTTCAATATCTGAGCACTCCACGACCGCCGCTTTTTCGGTCAGGAGTTTGGAGAATTTTTTTCGCCCGTCCAAATCTTTCGAAAGGCAAACCACCACTGCAGGCAGCTCAGCGAGCGGCGCAAGCGCACCCAAGAGTTCACTCAAGGGCTCCGGGTCCTTCACCGCATGCGCATCGCGTACCAAAACCAAGCGTGTTCCACCCCCCAAAGACAGCGTCCGAGCCGAGTCCAAGATCGATTCGGCCGAGACTTCCGAACCTTCAAGAACTTCCTCTAAGAAGCCTGAGAAACCACTACTTGCTTGTTCCTCGCCCAGAACCGCCACACGAATCCGCCTGACGAGCTCCCGCGACTTCATGCGCTCAGGGCCGTAAATCCAATACAGAGGCCAGGCCTTTCCGCCTTCCAGTTCTTTTTGCGCTGCTTTGATTTCCAGCTTAGGCATGCCGCGATTCCCGCTTTTTTCCCTTGAGAACTTTCCGTTTAAAACAGGGCCAACATCGATTCGTGAAGGTTGTACATCAAGGATTCAGCGAGGTCCTTCAGCGTGCGATCGAATTCGCTCTCGTTGATCAGGTGCCCCGTCGTGCCATAAACCGAGAGCTGGTTGTTTGCCGGAAACGCCTGTGCTTTTGCAAAAGAACCCGCCCAAATCTCCTCTTTCTCGCCGAGGCGTGGACGGGTGAGTCGCAAAGAAAACTGCGTCGACAAGCGCGCAGAATACTCGGTGGCGACTTGAAGGTTCGCGGAAGGACGCTTGATCGTCCCCAGTAAGCGGGCGGTCGGAAAGAGCTGATCGGCGGTCGTCGTGGCCGACTTCACATAAGTCGCTTCGGATACTACCCCTTGAAGAATCGCATCTGCATCAGCCCGGTTCTGAACCAGGATGACCCGCCGATGTGCGGCAATGACCTTCAAGGCCTCGTTGTAGACCACGTTTTCAACGCCCGCTTTGAAGGTCGCGTTCTGAATGGGAGCGACATGAACTTTTCTCACTCCATAGCGGGTCAATAGCGGGTTATTAGAATGCTGAAACGTATAGCCGCATGCGCCCATGAGAGCAGCCGACCCTAGAGCGAAAAGGAAAAATCCGATTCTTCGCATTCGACCCGCATTCCACACTCGCAAGCGGTCCCTGTCAAGGATCGCCCGTCTTGCCTGGCGAAGCCTAGCCGGGCTAGACTGACCTTTGAAATGCACTCCTTCCAGGACATCATTCAAAAGCTGCGTGAAAGGTACCCGGCCCTCAATAGCCGCATTGAAGAGGCTGAAGCTTTGTCCCGCTGGGCCAACGCCGTGGGGCCTGCCATCGCTAAGCACAGTCGCGCGACTTTAGTTCGAGACAAAGTGCTTTGGGTTGAAGTGACCCACCCCATTTGGCGAAGCGAACTTCATTACCGGAAGCGACAAATCCTCGAGAACCTGAACCGTGGCGCCAAAGAAGTCATCAGCGACCTCTTCTTGATTGACCCCAGGAATCGCACTTCGCCAGAAGCTCAGCGCGAGCGAGACCAGAAAACCAAGGCCGCTCCCGCAAGAGCCACGACAACCAGGGCAACTGCAACCCAAGGGATCCCCCCCGGCGCCGATTCGACTTTCACGACGCCATCGGTCGAACCGGAGTCTTTTCTTTCCGGAATCACGGAGGGGCTGACTTCGCCCATGGAGCTAGGTCCCGAGAGAACCGTCTGAGATTTCTCCGCTTGGGACGGAGGCGCAACCGTGGCCCCAAGCAGGCTCGAGCTCGCTTTAGCAGCACCTTGGGCGACCCAGCCGAGGGGGGCCTGACCGGCGGAAGCACTCGGCAACGCATGGACGTTTTCAGGCCGCCGAAAATCAGGATCCGTGCGCTCTGGCAGCGTCGAAACCTTTCCTTGGGACGCCGTCTGGGTCTCGGTGTCCGTCGCTTCCCGATCTCTTGCGCGCGGCGGGTATTGAACCCCGAGCTGCGTCTGGAGCTCCTCAGCCTCGTGTAAGAAGAACCAATAGCCCTCTGATGAGCAAAGCTCATCTTGCAACGCTAAGGAGCGAGATAACACCTGGGCGCGCACTTCATCGGCCGTCAGGGGGCCGCTGATCTTGTTGTCATGAGTCCGAACGAGCCACAGGGCTTTCATTTCCTCAAGGATAAACGGGACATCCCTCGTTCACCAAGCCTCAAGTGCGGAGAAAATAGCGCCCCTATCGGTCAAACGCCATTCATCGCACGAACCGTGCGCCGTTCTGCGTCCAGAAAAGCGCGAATCGATTCATGTTCCGCAGTTCGGAACTGAGCGGGAGTCCCGTCAAATACGATCCGTCCCTGGTGCAGGAAAACGATTCGATCCGCTAGGAGCAAGGCAGAGGGAATGTCGTGACTGATCACGACCGAAGTCAGCTTCAGTTCCCGCTTTAGAGTCTCAATCAGCTCGTCCACCGTGGTCCGGGTCACTGGATCCAGACCCGTCGTAGGCTCGTCATAAAGGAGAACCTGAGGCTCGCGAACCACGGCACGCGCCAGGGCCACCCGCTTCTTCATCCCGCCCGAGAGCTCGTTCGGATACTTGTCGTACCCGCCGACAATGCCCAGATGAGTGAGCGTATCGCCGACTTTTTTACGAATCGCCTCTTCATCCTGATCCGTGTGTTCACGAAGAGGAAAAGCCACGTTCTCGAAAACGGTCATGTCGTCGAAAAGAGCAGAATTCTGAAAAAGCATTCCAAAATTCAGGCGAATCTTTGCCAGTTCGCGGCCCCGAAGAGAAGTGATCTCTTGGTCTCCCACCCATACTTTTCCGCTATCGGGTTTTAAGAGCCCCAGGACATGCTTCAACGTCACACTTTTCCCGGAGCCCGAGGACCCAAGAAGATAAGTCAGCTCACCCGCACGGAACTCCAGATCGATGCCGCGAAGAACGGGATCGCGGCCGTCTCGAAAACTTTTTTCTACGCCTTCCAGACGGATGGAAACCGGTTCACGCGCCATAGATTCGTTCTACCCGCGCGCCCACGGAAGTCAAAAGCTCATACGGCACACTCTCGGCCAGTCGGGCTAATTCCCAAAGATCCACACCAGGCCCAAGCCACTGAGCGGCCTGCCCCGACTGGACTCGCCCCGAGCAAGCCACCGCCGAAAGGTCCATGCTGATGATCCCTAAGAAGGGCTCCCGACGCCGTCCTAATGTCACGAATCCTCGATTGGAAAGCCGCCGCGGCAATCCATCGGCGTAACCCAAACCCAAAATCGCGACTTTCTGCCCTTTGGATTCAACAGGAACCGAGTAAGTGAACCCGTAGCCAATCCCTTCGCCTCCGGCGAGCGTTCGAACTTCCAGTACCCGCGCTTGCATGCGCATCACCGGACGAAGCCCCCGAGCCTTTGCTCCTGCCCAGGGAGGAATGCCGTAAAGGGAAATTCCCGGTCTTGCACGCTGACTCCAACCCGGAAGACCCAGCTCCCGAAAATTCCAGATGGCGCTACTGTTCGCCACATGGAAGGTCGCACCCCCGGCTACGGTTGAAAGCTCCTGCACCAACCACCGAAAGCGAGCGACTTGCTCGCAGGTTCGGGGGTCTTTCGGGTTTTCAGCCGCTGCCAAGTGAGAAAGAATGCCCCTCGGTTTCTGACCTTCGGGAAGGGCTCGAAGGTCTTGCTTCAGGCGCGACCAGCGAGGATCCGCCCCTGAGGGAATTCCAATTCCCAGTCGATTCATCCCCGTATTGAATTTCAATTCATAAGAAAGACGCCGGGCCCAGCCGCCATCCCGAAAACGCTCCCAATCTTGCCACGTTCCAAGAACCGGAGTCAGAGCGTGCTTCTGACAAAAACGCCCTTTCTCCTCACTCCACGGCAAAGCGCCGGAAAAAACCAAGATCTCGGTTTTCCGTCCTTTTGCCCCCATAACTGCTCTGACTTCTTCGCCTTCCTTCAGCGTCGCAACACCAAAAGAATCGAGTGCTTTTTCGCGAAGCAAAGTGCGCGCAGCCCAAGCCGCTCCATGCCCATAGGCATCTGCTTTGATCATTGGAACGAGCGGCACTTTCCCGGCTTCTCGATGAAGAATTCGAAAATTATCAATCAATGCCTTGGCACTACACTCTAGCCATGCACGAGGTTCCATTAAGAGCGCCCTCCCGATCCACTCGAAGTGAGAAGAGCGTTCTCGTAAACTAAGCCCGCCGCACGAATCATTCGCCCCAGATGCTCGCGGTGAGAGTAACTCTCCACACTGGACTGCAAGATCACAACGGCACCCAAAAGACGGACCTTCCCTGAGGCTCTTCCCAGCGGACCAAAGCCTGCCATTGCCCAAGCCTCAAAATGAGCGACTCCGAGCCGAGTCATCATCACGCGAGTCAGCGGCTCGTGGTCCTGGATTCCTAAAAGCTCTCCCGACGAAAAGCCCGTCTCGATTCGCTTCAAAAGCGAATCATCCACGGAGACTGACAGTCCCGCAGGAGAGTGGCCCTCAGGAAATCCCGCATCAGCCGCGAGCACGAGCGAGTTCAAACGTATATCCTGAAGGAGAATCAGGGCCGGGCTCTTACAAAGTTCGGCTGCAACTTGGGCAAGACGAAAGGCTACTTTTCTTGGGTCTTTCAGGGCTAAACACTCTTTCTCGAAGCGCCCCACTTTCTCGTTTTTATCGCGTTCACTTTCCAGCGCCTGGCGATATTGCTCCATCTCACGTTGAAGATCTTCCGGCCGCATTCGCGGAAATTCGGGAGGCATCCCCGATGCTAAAACCTTTCCACCGATGGCGCTCGCAACAGGACCCGCCACTCCGTCCTCACGAACCGTCATGGAAGGCTGAGAGGCCCAAACACTCGGTCGGTTCCTGGTCCGAGAAGTTCCTGCGGTCGGCGCACCCGCTACGGACAGCGCCTCCCCAACTCGCCCTTCGCCACGGGTGATTTTTGCGTCTGAATCGGTCCAATCCGACTCCTCTGGATTCGACACACGACCGGCACCGGAACGGCTCGCATCGGTCCGTTTGAGGAATACGAAAGAGAGCAGGAGAAGACCCAGCCCTCCTCCCCAACCCAGGAATGCCGCTCCTGGAGTATTCTCAAAGCCCTGACTCTTCGGCCGCTCAAGCACCCAGCGCCACGCTTGCCCCTGGATTCGGCCGACACTTCTCCAAACTTCCTGTTGATCCAAATTCTGCGCCTGACGGAGCGGAGAATCGGCGAGGCTTTCGATTCGAGTTCCCACCCAACTCGACTGCGGGTGGGCTAGGATTTGCCCCTTTTCATCGACTAGAAAAGCGAGCTCTTTGGCTTCCGTGGAACTAGCTTGGCGGAGGATATCCGAAAATACGACATGAGGATTCCACCAGCTCATTCGAACCAACCGCCCGGGACCCGGGGCTGGAATTGCCTGCAGGAGAAACACTCCCTCTGATTGAGCCTCGGACTGGGCATGGATCGGCAAGATCACACGCAACTGTGGTCCCCAAGACGGCCGCCCGCCCGCCGAATCCATCCAAACCTGAAGGGACTTCTGAGCACTCGTCCAGAGCGCCACCTCATCCAACTTTCCACTCGGAGCGTTCACACGCCGACGCAAGGGCTCTGCCGGAATCTCCGAGCCCAGATAAAAATCGACCGACCAAGGAAATAGCTCCGAGCTTCGGGAATCCAGCAGGCGGGCCTCCCGATCCAGAGAATCCAGGCGCTCCTGAAAAGCCCACTCCACCCAGCTTCGCCGTTTTTCGAGCGAGCGAGCTACCTCCGAGAGACTTTCGCTCCTGGGCGTTTGGGCAATTAAAACGCCCCCACTCAAAGCCAAAGCCATCGCTACCAACTTCAGGGTGAAATTCTGAGTGCCCATGTTAGAAACCCCCGCAGAGCATGGTAGCCCTACCCCGTCCGAACCCTCAAGTCTTGATCCTAGGAACTGGCATCGCAGGCTTGAGTGCGGCACTGAAGTTTGCATCCCAAGGGGCCAAAGTCACCCTGGCCTGCAAGGCAGACCCCGCTGAGGGGGCCACTCGCTACGCACAAGGCGGAATCGCCTCCGTCTGGTCGCAGCAAGACAGCTTTGAAGAGCATGAGCGCGACACTTTGGAGGCAGGGGCGGGCCTTTGTGATCCGAAAGTGGTCGAGATTTGCGTCAAGGAAGGCCCCGAGCGGGTCAGAGAACTGATCGACTGGGGCGTTCAGTTTACCCGCAGCCACGATTCGACAGCGTCGGATCCTACCGAGGTTTTTGATTTGCACCGCGAGGGGGGCCACGGGAAACGCCGGATCCTTCACGCCGACGACTTGACCGGCTGGGAGATCGAGCGCGCACTGCTTGCGCAAATTTCTCGCTCTCCTCAAATTCAACTCCTGGAAGATCATGTCGCCATTGACCTGATCACGGAAGGAAAGCTCTTCAAACGGTGGCGTCGTCCGGGACGCTGCTTAGGGGCTTACCTGCTGGATTCGAAAACAGGCACGATCCGCACTCAGGCCGCCGACATCACCGTCATAGCGACAGGCGGCGCGGGAAAAGTTTATCTCTACACCTCGAATCCAGATACCGCGACGGGAGATGGAATCGCCATGGCTCACCGGGCCGGCGCTCGGGTGGCCAATCTTGAGTTCATTCAGTTCCACCCCACCTGCCTTTATCACCCTGGCGCTCGCACTTTCTTGATCTCAGAAGCCCTCCGCGGAGAAGGCGCCGTGCTTCGTAACCTTCGAGGTGAAGCTTTCATGGAGAATCATCACCCGATGGCCTCGCTCGCGCCTCGAGACATCGTGGCTCGCGCCATCGACTTCGAGATGAAGCGTACCGGGGACAGGCACGTTCTTCTGGATTGCTCCGCCATCCCCGCCGAAGAATTTCGAATCAAGTTCCCCAACATCCTTCAAACGTGTCTGAAGTTTGGAATCGATCCCACCCAGCAGCCCATTCCGGTGGTTCCCGCAGCTCACTACACTTGCGGTGGAATCCTCACGGATGAAAACGCGCGCACCACCGTCGAAGGCCTATATGCCGTGGGCGAAGCCGCTTGCACCGGGCTTCACGGAGCAAATCGACTGGCATCGAACTCCTTGCTCGAAGCCGTCGTCTTCGCACATCGCGCGGTTCAGCATGCGCTGTCTCAAGCAAATGTTTTGCCCGCACACACAGAAGTTCCAGGACCGCTGCCCGAGTGGGATCACGGCCAAGCCGTTGCTGCTGAAGAAGGAATCGATATTGCGGCGACTTGGCTCGAGATCCGCACGTTAATGTGGAACTTTGTGGGAATTGTCCGAAATAATCGCAGGCTCGAGCGAGCCAAACGGCGTCTAGAAATGCTTCGCACGGAAGTGAACACCATTTACTGGAACCACTTACTGACCCGCGACTTGATCGAACTCAGAAACCTTCTGACGGTAGCAAGTTTGATCGTGGATTGTGCGATTTCCAGAAAGGAAAGTCGCGGCCTTCACTTTACTCTCGATTATCCGGATCGCGATGAGGTCCACTTCTTACGCGATACCGTCATCTGATTTTGCTTCTCACTGGGCTTGCTGAACTTCCTTCAGAGTCAGAAGCCGAAAAAAGGGCACACCGGCCTTCGCAAAAGCTTCAGCTCCGCCCTGCTCGCGGTCCACTACCGTTAGAACGCCAGCACAATGAAAGCCTGCTTCGTGAATCCGGTCGACTGCCGCCATCGCTGAGCCACCCGTCGTGGTGACGTCTTCCAAAACAAGCAGACTCGCGCCCGCAGGAAGATTCTCGAGTCCTTCTAAATACCGGCCCGTTCCATGCCCTTTGGCTTCTTTTCGAACGATGAAAGCCGGCCAAAAAAGTCCCGCCTGCCGTGCGGCCAAAGAGACCGCTGTGGCGATCGGATCGGCACCCAGTGTTAGGCCGCCCACGCCCTGCACTTTCAATCCCCGGGCTCGAACCAGAGCTACCGCAGCTTCACCCACCAGATGAGCACCTTCGGGATGAAGCGTGGTCGTCTTGAGGTCGACATAAAAAGAGCTTTTTTGTCCTGAGGCCAATGTGAAGTCGCCCTCGCGGTAGCTGAGCTTTTTCACCCAAGTCGCTAAATTCTCATGAACCATGCGTGTTCTCCCTGATCCACGCACCGATTTCCGCGAAAACCTGCTCTCTGTCCAGATCATTCATCGGCTCGTGCCGCGAGCTTTCGAATTGCTTCAGACGTTTTTCCTCGAGCTTCAAGCGATCAAAAAACCGAATCGTGGTCTGTGGGTCCACAATGGGATCCGCCAAAGGAACAATCACCTGAAGAGGCGTTTGAATGGCCGTTTCACGCGAAAGCGTGTCCGCCCATGCTTTCTTCATGCTCATGTAAAAACGCGGGGTCATCAAGTCATGAACGAGGCGATCCTTTTTATAAACTTCCACCGCCTCACCGATTCGGGACAGACCCGATGCATCGAGAGCCGTGGGAAGTTGAAGCGTGTTCCAGATCCGGTCCATGACTCGCGCAGCAACAAGCTTGATCCAAGGCACCTGAGCCTTCACGGCTAAAAAAGGCGCACTCACCGTTGCCGAGGCAAATTCAAGCTCCGGATGATTCATCAGAAGCCTGAGCGCGATGTGACCGCCCAAACTATGGCCAAGCAGATGAATCTCCGAACTTCCGAACTGCTCATTGAGCTTTTTCTTGAGTAACCGCGCAGCCAGCGCCGCATCTTCCACGAGATCGTCGAAAGTCTTGACGTGCCCGCGAAGCCCTTCGCTTCGGCCATGACCGCGGTGATCCGGGATCAAGATGCTTTCGATTCCGCCGAGCTCTCTAAAATAGGACGCGTAAGACGCGTATCGCCCGCCATGCTCGCCGTGCCCGTGAAGGACCAAGAGACCGATCGGGCGAGACGCCCCTTTGACCTGCTGAAAGCGGTAAAAAATTTTCTCGGACCCCTGAGAGCCCGGAAAAGTATCCGAGACCCCTGTAAATCCTTCCGGCACCTGGTTCGGAGAAAGAGTCCAAGTCGTGGGGTCTGAACTCACCTTCACTTCAACTGCCGACATTCAGAACTCCTCCCTCTCGGGGATCACCCACGCTCTTCTGACGAAGTTCGAGGTCTTCGGCTTGAACGTATTCCTCGATCGCCCGACGCGCATCGCCTCGGAGGCGATCAAATCGGAAACAAAAACCGCGACCATCTTCGAGGATCCGTACGATCTGCCCACTGGCAACAAACGGCTTAAACTTGGGCTTATCCTGATCCGGCTCCGGACTCACGTTCAAGCGAATGCGCGAGCCAAGGGGCGCTAAAACGCCATCTGTGAGAATTTGCATCCCGCCCACACTCACGTCGCGACACACTCCGGTTGCAATCTGATCGGCCTCTTCTCCCACCCAAAGCACCCGCGCAACCAACGGGTAACGCGGAGCTTGTCTCTGTTCCTGAAGCCGCGGGGCCTTTCTTCGATCTACAAATCCAGTAGAATCAGGTGCACTCCCCGGCCGTTCCGCTTGGATTCGAGAACGGGCCGAAACGCCCTCTGCGATCGCCTCGGCGAAGACGACGAGTTTCTCGAGCTTCTCCCAAGCCACCATGCCGTCTTTCCAAGCATAGACCCGGCCATGAATTTTTCCGATCCGGAGGAAGCGGCAAACCTCTTCAAAAGAGAAAGGGCCGAATTGAGCGTCATTGTAATGGAGGAACCAATAACGCTCCTCGCGAGCAAACGGGGGCTCTCCCCCCAAACGACCTAGCGTGGCTTTGCGAACTTCGGGCTTTGCCCGTTCACTCACAGCTTCGGCCGTGATTCGCGCACCCAAATTCACCTGAGGCTTACTCGGCAAAGCGACCTGAAAAATCGGAATGTCACTCAGGCGCATCCAATCGGCTTGCCCGTTTCTCCAAGCAAAATGCGCCCAACTCAATACCCCCGCGCGGATTTGCTCGTAGATTTCGCCCGCAGTGAGCGGCCCTACCCAGCCCTCGCCTTGAGCCAGGTACCACTCTGCTGAAGTCTCCTGCTCGAAAAGCACCCCACCCGTGTTTTCCATGGATTGCGACTCTACCCCGGGCAATGAAAAGCTGTCGAAAATCTAGACACCCGTCACCCCCTGAGGCTCGAAAAACCCGAGAAAAGGGCATTTTTTCAACTTGCCGCAACTAGCCAAAAGCAGCAAAACCAAGGACTTAAAAGCCACCTGCCGCATCCCGTCAGACTGGCATCACCTTTGCCTTACCCACGGTATGGGAATCACTTCCATGAAGACCTTCCGTCCTGCCCTCAGTGCGCTTTTCGGACTCACTGCCACACTCCTCATGACGAGCTGTGGTCGGCAGGAATTCGTGGTGACTCAGTCGGTGTCCAACCAGACTGCTCCGGGCTTTTACGGAATCCCCCCCAAAGTCGACGTCATTTTAGCTCAAGACAACTCAGGCTCGGCAATCGCCGGAAAAGCCATCATTCAATCGGCAATGAGTTCTTTGATGCAAAGTTTGGAGGCCAAAGGCTGGGACTACCGATTCAGCGTGGTGCCCCTCGTTCCTTCTGCTTCTTACGCGGGTATCTCGCAAATTGCAGCTTCGTCTTACGATTCCAACTGGGGTGCTAGTTGGAAAGCCCCATTTCCAGGTGCCGAGATTCAATATGCCGACCGGGTCGATCCCGCTCGCTTCAGAAGTTCGGCTCAATTCTCAGGCTATTTGAGCGAAATCAATCTCGGCGCCGGGGCCATTGAAAATGGCTTCGATTCGATCCTCCAAAATATTCGAAGCGAGCAAAACCCCTGGGGTGTAGTGGCCTCAAACGCGGCGAAACTCGTCAGAAACGACGCACTTTTAGTGACTCTCGTTCTCAGCACGGGGGATGACACCTCCGGGATCCGCTTTCATTCGGAGGCTAGCCCCTGCAACGACGGCTTCACCCGTCGAAACGGCGACAAATGCCCCGCTAGCGTCGAGACGAGCTACCAGGACCGCTTGGCGCAAATGAGAGCATTGAAACCCTTGGCCGAGCTTCACCGCTTCTACGCAGCCGTGGTTCCGGTGAACACTTCAAATTGCCTGAATCAGCGCGTTTTCGCAGGCGAGCGCTACCAGCGCATGGCCAAAGACCTAGGCGGAAAATCGTTCGATATCTGCTCGAGCGGCAGCATCGAAGCCATGGTGTCAGACGTTGCAGCCTCTCTTCAAGTGCAGCGTCTCGCCTTTCGAACTCGCTTCCTCATGCTCGATCAGCGTCCGGAGCCTTCGACGATTCGCGTGGTCAAAGTGCGGACCGATGGAACTCGAGTCGAACTCACTCAAAGCACTTCAAGCGGCTGGAGCTACACGGACCGCTATCAGATCAATATCCCGCTCGTTGATTCACCCATCAATATGAACTACCGAAGCGGCTGGGCTGTGGAGCTTCATGGTGAAGCAAAATTGATTGGAAACGAGCGTGCAGAGGTGACCTTTAAGCCCTACGGCGCACGCGACTCACTCTAAGGCCCTAAAAATTAGCTTTCTGGCACAAGCGGTTCACGCTGAGCCCCACTCCCGAAGGTGTGTCGAGAGAGACACACCCCTTCCGTTAGACTTCCTCCCGAAAACTCGCATTTCGAGGTATTCTTTCAGAAGTGGGGGATATGGGGACGATGGCGTGGTGCCTGCCAAAAAAGGGCAATTATGAGCGTCGACTCAGCTCGACCGAAGGCGTGTCACTCATCGAGCTGATGGTGGCAGCAGGCCTTCTTCTCGGCCTGGCGTTGGCTATCGTTTACCTTTTCGGATCCTCGACGAAGGGTCTTCAACGTGCCCGGCAAACCTCGGCACGTGACACCAACTACATGACGATCGGAAGACTCGCTGCCGATCCGATGTCGCTCCTGAATTCCTACAACGCCGCAGTTGCGAACACCGGATACAACCCGTGTCTGCACTCAGACGCGAACGGCGGAAGCACTCCCAATGTCGCGGGTTGCGCGCCCTACCTTCTGGCCAGTTCGACTGCGGCACTCACCCCAAGCAGCTCCAACACTTTCACTCCGAATACCCAGTACAGCCGCGACCCGGATACGAACCAAGCCCTTTGGTTCCCGATGACTCTTTACGATAATCAGACGACGAATTCTCTGGCGGTCGCAGGCCCCTACCCTGACATCCCCACCACCGCCTTCACGGCGCGCCCCAATGTTCGGTACACGCGAGACGGTAAGCGCTGCGCGTACCAAAGTGACGAAGCGGCACTGAAGCGAATCTGCCCGGTCGAAGCCCTTTCGTTTTATTCTGGGGTCTGCCGGGACAACGCACCCTACTGCCAAAGATTCTCGCGCTACTTAGTCCACGTTCGTTTCAACTTCGATGACGGAAGCAATCAGTCGCCGCCTCAGGAAGACCTCCACCTGCTTAGACTTCTGAATACGGTGAGCGAAGTTTCTTGCTCGACACTTGGACTTGCCGCCTGCCCTGCGCTGAGCGGCACCGACACCAGTGTTCAGTGGAACTTTAGCAGCAACTACACCTCCACTTCCACGGGGACCGGAACGGGAACCGGTGGATCACTGATTGGTACCGACACGGGATCGGGCACGGGAACAGGAACAG
>JACCEB010984411.1_pt1 | contig 19360 bp, 11 predicted proteins | sample 7454761 | NCBI WGS metagenome assembly JACCEB01 (sample SAMN15323454, study PRJNA562643) | freshwater metagenome | isolation source: river surface water | place: USA:Blue River Watershed | collected 2017-08-18 | reverse complement strand
TATCCGACGATGGCTGTGCGGTACTTGCAAAGTCCGCAGTTGGAGCGAGCGGATCCTTCAAGGGCTTCCTTTGCACGGTCGGTAAAAGCATCCAGCAGAGCGGGATGTGCGCCGAGAGGTTCGCAGAGGAGGAACTCGGATTTTGGGAATGCGGTGGCAGTTTCGGCACAAGCGGTTGCGATTCGCTTCATCAAGACTCCTGTGAACAAGAAGAACGGAAGAATGATGATGCGGCGCACGCCGGTTTTTGCGACCGCCTGCAACCCCTCTGGCATCAGCGGCGTGGCGGTGCCCGAGAAACAAACGGCACTGTGTGCGAAACCCATGCCTTCCTGAAGGATGCGCGCGAGTTTTGCGACGTCCGAGTTGGCGTCGGGATCGGTGGTTCCACGTCCGGCGATGACGAGACAGGTTGCGCTACGCGGGATGGATGAGGGAGAGGAAGCTTCGGTTTCGAGAACGCGGTCACGGCAGGCATCGAGCACGCGCGGGTGAAGGTGTAGAGGAGCGCCGTACTGGAACTCGTTTCCGGGGAACTCTTTTTGAAGCATCATCACCTCGACTGGCATGTCGTTTTTGGCATGGGTCGCTCCGAGGAGGACACCCGGCACGACGGCGATGCGTTTTGCACCCGCTGCGACGCATGCGCGCGCGGCTTCATCGATGGTGGGCCGCGCGAACTCGAGGTAACCGTGGCGGATGAGTTGGTTAGGACGTGCCTGTCGAAGGCCTTCGATGAATGCCTCAAACTGTTTGACTCCCTCGGGGTCGCGGCTGCCGTGTCCCGCGATGACTAGCGCCATGTCCGGTGCAGTGCTCATTTCGTGAAATCGATTTGCGAGGGGAATGCAGGGCCACCGCGAATGAGCATGATGCACATGTCTGAAAAGTGGTCTGGACAGGTTGCGAGGGTGCCAGTCCAGCGCGCATCGCGGCGGCTCAAGTTTTCTGCGACTTCGAGCACGAGGTCCGGATTCACGCTGTTTTCCAGCAGCCACGCTGCGATGTGGTGCGGCATGAAGTCCCAAGGGCGCGGGATGATGATGGCGTTGCGTCCTTGTTTCAGCAGCGAGGCGAGGTGGGCCTTGAACGGCTCGATGTCGCCTCGTCGATGGAACGTGAGGAAGGTGGTTTCGTCGAAGCACGTACGGGTGGCTTCTGCCATGAGTTGCGCTGAACTGATTCCGGGCACGGCTGGGACCGAGTGACCGCAGGCATGTTCGACGCGCTCGAGGAGTTGGAATCCAGAAAAGTGGAGGTCGCCCATGAAAACCACGACACAGGAGCGCGCTTTAGCATGTCGGTCAGCCACTTTTGCGAGTTGGGCGGGCTGGTCTTTGTAGCCCATCGTGATGATTTCGGCTGACGGCTTGATGAAGGGACGGATGATGTCCACTACGGCGTCAAAACCGGCCACGACGTCGGCTTCGCTGATTAGGCGATGTCCCTTGAGGGTCAGGTAATCTGGGTCGCCGGGGCCGATGCCGATGCAATGAATCATGGTGGAGGTGTCTTTCGGAACCGAAACAATGCACCCAACGTCGGGGGATGGCAGCGCTTTTGGCGGGCAATCTGTCGAGGCCTTTGGGGCGACCGGTCTGGAGGCACCGAGCGGGGAGAAGACGGTGCGCTGGATGGGGTGGGTTCTGGTTAGTCTTTCGTTTGGCGGAGGTAGAGGAAGAGGCTTCGCACGTCGCCTTCGGTGAGACCGTTGAGCAGGCCTTCGGGCATCATGGAGTTTGGGCTCAGGGTTTCTTTTTGAATGTCTGCAGCTGGCAAGGTGACGGAACCAGCGAGTGTGTTCAGGGTTACGGACGCGCCGGTTCGAGCGGTGACGATGCCAGAGCGCAGCTCTCCATTCTTCATTTCGATAAAGGTTTGTTGGTAGTCCTTTCCGATTTCGGCGTTGGGATCGAGGATGTTGTGGAGGAGGTAGTCAACGTCATGAAAGTTGCCGGGGAGTTCGGGTCCGATGCGTCCACCGCCGCCGAACATGGTGTGGCAGGTGGCGCAGATGGCGCGGAAGAGTTCGCGTCCGCGGGGTAGGTCGGCGCGAGTGATGGCGTCTTGTCCGAGAAACCGTTTGAAGCGTTCGATTTGCTTTTGGGTTTCGTCGCGGGAGGGTTTGACGGAGCCCCAGTTTTTGGCGAGCCATTCGATTTCGGTGGTGGAGCCCTGCTCGCGAATCAGGCGTGCAACGGGGGCTTGGAGGTCTCTGATGGGGATGCGGCCGGCGTCGATGGATTTTACGAGTGACGCGGCGCCTTCTTTGGAGGTGGCGAGGGCGTTGAGGATGGCTGCTTTGCTACTGCTCTCGGCTGCGGCGTAGGTGTCGGTGAGGCGCGAGATCCACGCGGCGGGAGGGAAGCTTGTGAGAGCACGAATCGCGTGATCGCGGAGGGTGCCGTTCGAGATGGCGAGTTCGAGAATGGGTTTCAGTGCGGCGGAATCGCGGCGGCTAGCTAAGGCAGAGATGGCTTCTTTGCGCGCGTCGGGTGATGCGGTTTCGTTGGTGATGCGGCTTCGGAGTGTGGCGAGTGCGTCGGCATTTCCGAAGAGCACACCGAGCGAGAGAGCGGCGTTCGCAACGTCAGGTGAGGCGTCCTTCAAAAGACTGGGAAAGAGGCGTTTCCAAGGGTCGCTTTCTGGGATGGAAGTCTGGCCTTTGAATCCTGCGAGCATCCCTTTGAGAATCGCGGGCCGCAGTTCTGACTGAGCTGCGATGAGGGTAATCATCTGCAGGAAAGCGTGTTCAGCGCCGTGCGCTTTTTCGAGATAGGCAGCGGTCAGGCGGCGAGCGGTGAACTCAGGAATGGGCGCGAAGGATTTCACGGCTAAGAGATCGAGTGCGTTGGAGGGGTTTGCTGCGATTGCGCCCTCGGCTGCGTACCACGTGAGGAGCGGAATGTTGGGGTCAGCCGCGTCTTGGGTGTTTGCCGAGAGCGCCGAAATCAGCGGCATGCGAGCGGTGGGAGACAGACGTTGTGCGGCTGACGCGATGCGGCGGCGCACGAGGGGTGACGGGTCACTTGCCGCGAGTTGGCGCAGTTTTGGAAGGAGGGACTCAGCAGGGTCACCGTTTTCGCAGAGCAAGGTGACGGTCCATCCACGGACGCTTTCGTCTTGATCCGAAAGCGTGGATTCCGCGACGGACTGGGTGAGTCCGCCGATTGCGTGAAGAGTCCAGAGGGCGCGGAGGCGCCGGGTTGGGTCTTCGTTTGAGGAGAGCATTTGCTGGAGGGCGGAGGCGGTGGGGGTTTCGAAGCCTCGCTCTTGGAGGATGCGTCGTGCATGACGCACAAACCATTCGTTCCGATGCAGTTGAAGATTGACAAGTTCGGAGGATGGAAGTTTGGCGAGGTCCACTTTGCGCGGTTTGACGGCATCGTTAATGATGCGGTAGATGCGGCCGTTGGAGCGGTCGGTGAAGGCTTTTTGCTGGTGGCAGGGGACGCGATCGTACCAGTCGTTGATGAAGAGACCGCCGTCGGGTCCGTACTGGGTATTGAGGCCGCGGTACCAAGCGTCTGGGCTGTGGACGAACTCTTTTTCGCGGGTGCTTTTGAAGCCGGATCCGTTGCGTTCGAGGCTTTCGCGGCGCATGCGGTTCATGTGGATATCATTGAAAAAGAAGTTGTTTCGAAAGTTGGCTGGGAATGCGTCCCCGAGGTAGACCATGGCGCCGCAGTAGGCAGCTTTTTCGTAGCGGCCCCACGCGATGGTTTGGATATCGGCGTAGGTGTGTGGGTTGGGATGGGGACCGGCCTGACGGAGGTAGCGAGCGCCTTCCATGGCATGCCAGAGGTGGGGGATGACGCAGGCTTCGAAGAACGCTTCGCCTTGATCGTTCCAATCGACGCCCCATTGATTGCTGCCTCCCTCGGCCCACAGCTCGAAGCGGCCGTCGAGGGGGTGGAATCGCCAGATTCCGGCGTCGACGAAGGTGCGTTTCTCTTTGGGATCGGTGGGTTTGCCAACGAGTGACTGGGTGAAGATGCCTTGGGTTCCGTAGAGCCATCCGTCGGGGCCCCAGACGAAGGTGTTGAGGGTTTCGTGGGTGTCTTGGTTGCCCCATCCGTCGAGGACGATTTGTGGAGGGCCTGCTGGTTTTGGGGTGTCGCCGTCGGCGAGCGGGATGAAGAGGAGGTTGGGTGGGGAGCCGACCCAGACGCCGTTGAATCCGACGGCGATGCCGGAAGAGAAGGTGGCCTTGTCGAAGAAGACGGTGGTTTTGTCGAAGGTGCCATCGCCTTTGGTGTCTTCGAGGACGAGGATGCGGTCTTTGGGTTCGCCGGGGCAGTTGGGGTAGTTGGTATTTTCGAGAATCCAGAGGCGTCCGCGATCGTCGAGGGTGTAGGCGATGGGTTGGACGATATCCGGTTCGCCACGAATGAGCTGGGTGCGGAAGCCCTCTGGCAGAACGAGTTGCGCTGCGGTTTGTGCTGGGGTGAGTGCTGGCGTTTTGGCGATGGGACGGCGCGGGTCTTCTTGCGCTACGGCGAGGGATGCTGTGGCGAGGAAGGCGGCGAGGAGGGAGAGGGTGTTTCGCATGGGGTTGGGGGGGATGCGTGCGGGGGTTACTTGTTCCAGTCGAGACAGATGAGAAGTTCCTCGCTTCGGAGATAGAGTTTTTTCTCAGCGAGAACAGGGCCTGCCCAGCAGGGGTAGATGAGACCGGGAACCTGCCAGCGTCCTAGTTCGGTGACGGCTTTTGGGTTGGGTTCGTAGAGGCCGAGCAATCCGCTTTCGCCGAGGGCGATGAGGCGCCCATCGGCGTAAATGGAAGCGCCGCGTCCGAACACGTTGGGGGCTTTGTCGCCGGGGGCGGGCTTAGCGTGGCCTCCGTTGGGCCAACCGTCGTAGCGTTGCCAGAGGACGTCGCCGGTTTCCCATTCGAGGCAGCGGAAGAAGGCGTCGGGCTCGTTGCGTCCGCTGAATCCGTAGAGGTATCCGTTGACGAGGTTGGGTTGTGACCAGTGCATTTCGAGGCCGAGGCTGCGCCACGCGGGGGAGACGCTTTTGCCGTCTGGGGCGACTTTGAGGAGGACGGAACCGTTTTTGAAGTAGGCGGAGGAGAGGAGGATGGTGTTGTTGTGGACGACGGGGGTCATGGCATTGACGGAGGAGTCTTGGCGGGCGCGGAACCAGAAGACGAAGTTGCAAGATCCGTCGTTGGGGTTGAGGGAGATGAGGCCTTGGCGTGTGACGCAGAGGAGGTGGCGTTTGCCGTGGAGGGTGGCGGCGACGGGGGAGCAGTAGCTGGCCTGTTTTTCGAAGGCGGGGTCGTTGGGGTTCCATTGGATGGTGCGTTCGCCGGGCCAACCGGTCATTGGGGCGCCGTTCCAGGTTTTTTCGCCGCCGTTTTCCCAGAGGGTTTTTCCGGTGGCGGGGTCGAGGGCGACGATGGCGGAGTTGGGTTGTCCGCCGATCATGACGATGAGTTTGCCGTCTTCGAGGATGGGGGTGCTACCGACGCCGAAGAAGGCTTCGGGGACGTTGAACTCGGAGAGGGTGTTTCGTTGCCAGACGCGTTTTCCGGAGGCGAGTTCGAGGCAGAGGAGGACGCCTTCTGCTCCATAGGTGTAGCAATGGGTTTCGGTGAGGAGGGGGGAGCAGCGGGGTCCGTTATTGTAACCGAAGGGGTCGACGAACCGGCTGGGATAGGCGTATTTCCAGAGGGGTTCACCGGTGGCGGGGTGGAGGCATTCGACGATTTCCTCTGGGCCGGAGCGGTGATGGAGGACGAGTCGATTGGCGCGGATGCTGGGGGCGCTGTAGCCGGTACCGATTTGTTTTTTCCAGAGGATGGGGACTCCATCGGTGGAGAGGGATTGGCGGAGGCCGGTCTCTGGGGAGGTGTTGTTGCGCAGGGGGCCGAGGAACTCGGGCCAGTCGGCGGCGTGGGCGAGAGGGAGGAGGAGCGCTGGGAGGAGGAGAACGAGGAGGGGGCGCATGGTAAGCGGGATGTTTTGGATGTTAGAGGGCGGGACGGATTTGTGGGAAACGGAAATGCAAAAGACGTGATATGGCCGATCCCTGCAGGGTTCTTCTGGAAAGCGCTTGAGAAACAGGGTGGGGGGGGTACATTTTTCCGTCCGGAGCGGATAGGTTGAATAAGCCGACTTCGGGCGACGTTCTCGAAAAAAGCAGGATTATTTCACCCAAGATGGTTCCCCCGATTTCATCCGAGGTCGAATCGAGTGCTGGCGGGAGTCGGCGCGGTTTTGACGTACAGCAGGCACCCGCGCACGAGGTGGTTTCCGAGATGGCCACCGGCATGAGAGATGGCGCGGTATGGCGTCTGGTTTTGCGTTTCGTGATGTCCTTCCTGGTGCTGTTGGCATGCGAGGTGCCCGTGGTGGCGAGGGACAGTTGGAGGACGGTTTATTCAAACTGGTTTCCGAGTGGTGCTAAGCGTGGGGAGCTTCACGGTCGGCTCGAGTTGGAAGATCCGCAGACACTCCGGATTCCTGACACCTATTTGACGATTGCGTTGGCGACACCGCCCGCGGTTTTTAGCGAGGGCGATTCTGGCAAATGGTCGTTTTCTGGTCGGCTGATGATGGGAAATCGGGCGGTACCGATCGCTGGTGCGTTTTCACCGTCGGGCGTGTGTAGTTTAGCGCTTCCGAATCTCTCAATCCAGGACCCAGGGACGCCGTATTTGAAGGGCTACAAAAATGTGCGCGCCAAGCGAACCTTGTTTTTGAAGGTGGACCGATCGGTGGCGGGCCAGCCGATGGTGACGGCATCGATGACGATGACGTTGGGGACTAAAGATACAACGTTGGCCCCAAACCCTGCGCTGGTTACGGGGCGGTTGTTACCGGTGCGGACGAGTTATGAGGGGTTGCCCAAACAGGTCACGGTCCAGTTTGATGGTGCGGCGAGCGCGGGGATTGCCGGTGGATTTGCTTCTGGGACACTGTCGGGAGGTCGTATGATGATGGCTGGGATGTCTGCTGGATACGAGGCTTTCTCGGCTTCCCTGCCCACGACGGTATTTGTGGAGGAGTTGAGTGCCGCTTACCGAGAACCAACCTTGGTGGGGGATGTTTCAGGAAAGACAGGCACGCTGTCCGCGAGGGGTGTTTATGCGACGGCGAAGTCGAGCGTGGGTGTCGAACTTGATTTTTACACCGGTGTTGGTGCGCTGGGATTGCATCGTAAGTCGAACTGGGGCGCAGGGGTGCTGGCACGGACCCTTTCTGCTTTCTCTGACGACATCGTTCGGCCATTGCGGGGCTACTTGTACGAGACACCTTCGGCGGGTGCACTGAAGCCGTTTTCCTTGGTTGCGCAGGGCGAAGCGAGCCTATCGTTTGAGGACTTAGTCAGCGAGAACGGAGACGTCTCTCGCGGCGGATCACTCGGGCTCTTGAGGTGGCGGTCCGCGCAGTTGTTGGTCGAGTCTTCTGGGGCGGAGCTTGTGACGGACGGGAAGGCGTGGCGGTTTGATTCCAAGACGGGCGTATTTTCTGGGACCTATGCGATGGCTGGGAGGAAGGGTTCGCGCAAATTTTCTGGAGCGCTGCTTCAGAGCGGGCCGTTGGCGGCAACTTTAATTTCGGATGATGGCCGGGTGGGCTCTGGGACTTTGTTGGGGGAGGTTCCTGAGTTTTTGCCGGGAGGTGATTTGCCGAAGGAGCTCACGCTCTTGGCAGGGTCGGGCGGGCATTTGGAAGTGAACCTGTCAGGAAGCAACTTGGTTTACGAGTGGTACAAGCTTTCGGATCAAGGAGATTGGCTTCGTTTCTCGAATGAGACGACTAACCGTTACCGGTTAAAGGAAGTCGATTGGTCGGATGCAGGGCAGTACAAGGTGGTGGTTTTCAACCGACTAGATGCTGACATGACGGATGATGAGCGCATAGCGGCGGGGAAACAACGGGAGGCGACGTGTTCGGTGCGCGTTTTGTCTGTCGCTTCGAGACCGCTGCTCGCTTGGGTGCGTGATACGACGGGTGTTGAGCGTTACGTGGTGTTGGATGTGGAGATTGAGACGGCGCGTCCGCCCCTGTTTGAGGTTTCGCTGACGGTGCCAGAGGGGATGCCGGCTTTCAGATACACGTTGGCTGAGGATGTGGGGGCTGAGTTGTCTGGGTCGGTAACCTATTCTGTCGCTTCCGAGTCAGGCTTTGGTGTAGCAGACGGGAAGGCCAATGAGGGTTCGTCGGAAGGGTTGAAGTTATCAACAGAGTCGGCCCAAGCGGTGGGAGCGACGGTGACGTCGGCGGGGGTTTTGACGGTTCCAAAAGCGTTGCTTCGGGGTGGGGTGGGGTCGTCGGTATCCATCCGGGTGACTGCGTCGGAGGATGAAAGGATTTACATGCCGCCGACGGTGCGGTCGGGTCGGGTGTTAATCACGATTGCGGGCTGCCCGACCACGCTGGAGCCGCATCATGTGTTAAGGCGGGGTAGTGGGGTGGTCGAGATTGACTGGCAGAGGCACGGCGGCGGGACGACTCTTAAGGAGATTGCAACGTATGCAACGATTCCCGGCAATCCGACGGTGAATGGTGTTGGCAACCTGGAGTTAGACACTTCGGCGTCGGGAGCGGTGGGCCGTCACTTTCTGCCGGTGATTCTGGATTGGGCCGGCGAGCCTGCAGCAGCGCTATTGGAAATTGATTATGTGAACCCAAGTGGCGATCGCGTTCCCGAGTTCTTGATCCGGAGGAGCGTGACGTCGACGGCGATTGGGGCCAATGGCTCCGTGGCCAGTATGGCTTGGGACATTGGAGGTGAAGTTTTCCGTGCGGGTGAGCGTGTTGAAGGGGGGTACGAGTATGAGGATGGAGTGTGGAGTTTTGGCTTGGATACGACGCCGACGGGTGCGGCCGCGGTCCCGGATTTGGGTGTGACAATATCGTCAACCGGCGTTCTTCGGATTGGAAAGTTACCGGCTCCCGATGTTGAGGCTGGAGTTGTTGATTTGTATGTGGTTGCCAAGACGAGCGTAGCCCCGGTGAGGGAGAGGAGAGGGATTGTTCGGTTAACTTTGGAGCAACCGGAGGGCGCCGTGGTGGACTTTTCGGTGGCGCGAGGGGTTGTTGCTCCGTCCGTGAATGGATTGGCAGGGATTCCGAGCGATCGCTCTCCCGTCACGGTTTGGGGCGGGGTGGATTTGCCCGCGCCGATGATGGTTCGTTGGGATGGGGTCGTTGAAGCGGATGCGGCATCGGTTCAGTCGCTCGGGCTGGGGTCGGTTTCTCGGGGTTTGTTTCGGGTTTCAGACGCTCCGGTTCTAGTTTCTGGCGAGGTGACGGCTGGGAGCGCGGTGGTTCGCGGGGTGACCGCTTCCTCCTCATGGGTGGGGTCTGGGGCAACGGGGCAGGCGTTTCCTTTGACGACGAAGGTGAGCTCGGTAGACCCGATTAATAAGACCGTTACGCTGACGGAAAACTCAGATCAGACAGGTTCGACGACCTTGCTTTTGGAGCCGCGAGATTTGTTTGTCGCCGTGGATTTGAAGGTTATTGAGCCTGCAGCGCGGATGGAGTGGACGTTGCCGAGTCGGGCTGGCGCTGTTCAGCTGAACTTGGCTCAAGCGTTGAAGGACGCGGTTCAGGTGGGTGCAGGAGGGAATGTGGTTGATGGGACGACGGTATTGCCCGCGTTGAAGGCCGATGGGGTGACATTCTCATTAGTGGGTTCCAACCCGTCCGTTCGCGTGGCTGGCGGAATGGTGGATCTGAGCGGCGAGGCGTTATGGGGTGACTCCGATCGGGTCGTGTTGTCCGTGGCTGCGACGACCAGCGGTGGTATCGAGACGGTCCAGTTAGAGTTGAAGCGCGCGAGGGAGGAGTTTGCGTTGGGATTGGTTCTTCCGCCGAACAGCACGGTGTCGGAAGGATTTTCGGACCGGTTGAACCCTGAGGTGCAGTTGGATTCGGTGAGGATTCGGTCGGTCCAAGCGCGGCGCTCGGAGGGCGAAGGGCTTGGTTCTTGGAAGCGCTTGCGGGACGCTGCTCGAATCGGGGAGGTGGTCGCCTCCGCGTTTGTAGCACGCCCGGTGGTTTACGGGGCGGTTTATCACACGCGCGCTGGTGGAACTCTGGGGTTGGAGGCTGGCCGAGGCGCAGTGGTGTTTTTGCAGGAGGAAAATCCGAAGGTAGTTCGAGGTTTATCGAGTGCGGATTTTGAAGATGGCCTTCTCAGCTCGGGATTGCCCTCCACGCTGATGACGTCTTCGGGGGTGGCGCAAGTTGGGGATTTGGTGAGTCTTGTTCAGTCAGCCTACTCTGCTTGGGACGGAACATATCGGGTTCGGAAGTCGGGGAGCGAGACGGAAGCGTGGAGTCTGGAGTCGGTTTCGGCGGGACGGGCTGGATTTTACCAGGTTGCGAGGAAGGGCCCCTCTCCTTCGGGCGGCGGCGGGGATGCTTGGGTGATGGTTCGAAGGCAGGGTGCGGTGAGGTTGGGGAGTGAGTTGGACGCGACATTCGCGGCAGGGCGTTTGACTGCGAATGTTTCTGGAGTGCTTTTGACTGATACTGGGGAGGTTTCGGTGGGCGATGCGGTGATGGTGGGTGGGCAGAGTGATTCTTCGTGGGATGGGGTTTATTCGGTGGCGGATTTGGGATCTGACGAGCGCCCTTGGTCATTGGTGAAGCATCTTGCTGGCGAGTTGGCGCTGCCTGCTGAAGAAGTGAAGACCAACGTTGTGGTCACTCCTGAAGTGCGTGAGAGTTTGATCGTAGCGGCGTCCAGTGTTGCTACCCGGCGCGAGGGCGATTTGATGCGAGTGGTTCTTCCCAGTGGGGATGGGGTTTACCGGTTATCGGAAAAAAATCTTTTGATTTTCGGGAAGGTGCGGACTGGCAGTTCGGCTCCTGACCCTACGGTCGTTCTGGATCGTGCCAGTATTGTGGCGGGAGTGGCTAAGGAGGGATTGCCTGCCAATGCGCTGAGTGTGCCTGTCGCGAATGAACGTCTGTTTGTGGCCCCGTTGGGCTTTCTCCAGAATCGCGATGGGGACCCTGTGCAGTTAAAAACGGGAGACACCGCCAACGTTGAGATCAGTGGTGGGGATCCTGTTTTGGACGATGGGGTGTACCGCGTTGTTGGGGTCCTTTCTCGGTTTGTGAAAGAGGCGGAGAGTTTTTCGGCAACGGAGTTGGAGTCAACGGATCCTGAGGGGGTTATCTCCGGAAACTTGTACTACCCAAAGAGCTTGCCTGAGCGGTTAAGGCCGAAGGCTGGAGATCGACTGGTTTTGCCGGGGGTCGTCGACGCGCGTTACTTGGGGACTGGCCTTGAGCAACAAGGCGGGGTTTATGTGGTTCTTCGGGAGGCTGACAATCTGGGCGGCGGATGGGTCCTATCGCGCGAGCCCTCTGTGACGGAGCTTTCGTTTTCTCAGGTGAAGGACTTTGGAAGTTTGGACTTTATTGACCATGGCGCGGTTGCGTCGGTTTCGTCAGGCGAGGTGCGGATTGATGGCGGGGCTGTGGTTGCAGGCGAGTGGCTATTCGCTCAGGAAAGAGGGGTTTACGAGGTTGGTTCGGTGAATCTTGGCGCAGGGGGGAGCGCAGATTCTTTGATTTTATCTCAGGTTGCGTCAGTGCATCTCGATCAGGGAGGCTCTGTGGATTTGGGGCGGAGTCAGATGAGTGGTTTGATGGCGGGGCTGAGGTTGGATGTGGTTTGTTCGGTATCGGGGAGTTTGGGTGGATTGAAGACGGCACTAGGGTCGCAGGTGGTTGAGGTGACGAGCACGGACGTTTTGAAGGCAGGCATGGTGGTGATTGGCGTCGGAGTTGATAGCGGATCGGTGGTTGAGGAGGTATTGGACGGGACGCGCTTTCGGATGAGTCTTCCAGCGAGTTCAGGAGCGGTCGGTGGAGTGCTGACGTATCGTACTGACGTGGCGGGTCGTGTGCATGTTGACCTGCTTCCGTCGGATTCATTGAACGAGGAGATTCAGGTTTCTGTTCGACGCGGTGGGGAGACGTTGACGTTGAACTTGGAGGAGTACCTCGGTCTGCCGTCCGGGGGGCAGTATCGCTTCGAGTTGCTGGGCAGTTATCCTTCGTTTGTCCGGGAGGAGACTTTCCGCAACGGCACCGTTTTGGGGTTGGGGACGACGAACGGGAGCGCGACCGTGCAGGTTGCGTCGACGGGGGCGTTGCGGGTCGGCATGTCGATTTTTGGGGAGGGCATTCCGTTGGGCGCGCGGGTGGTTTCCATTCTGAGCGAAACGTCTTTGTCGATGGACGCGCCGGCGACGGCAACGAAGGTCGGAGGGAGCTTGGCGTATTTCTCGCCGTTGCTGGAGATGCGGGCCGTTCCTGTGGATTGGGCTTCTTCGGAGGAGGTTTTATTGTACCGACTGAGTTCGGGATCAAGTGTCTCGTATGGAAAGGTGGTATTGAGCATCTTGAATCCGGCTTTCTCTGTGAAGTTTGTCGGCGTTGTCGGTGCGGATCCTGAGGTGGTGCAGATCACGGCGAGGGAAGATTTTCAGTCGTACATGGCGGATCGTGGATTGGTGGAGCCGCTGTACTTTACGATGGATGCTGACGCGCCGGATTGGATGTCGGTGAGTTCCAGAGGGGCGCTGCTATTTGATTGTCGGCGATTGCAGGAGGGAGTGGAGCAGTCGTCCGTGCGAGTGAGTTTCATTGATTCGCGCGAGGATCGAACGGTTGAGTCGGGGCGAGGTGAGGGGTTTGTGATTTTCGAGGTGAAGAAACCCACGGCGTTTAGCGATCCGGTTCGGCTGGTGTCTGGGAATGGGTCGAGTGGCCTCAGTTTTCTTGGCGGCAGCGCAGATTCGGCATGGGTTGCGCCTCGGGTAAGGCTTCTCTCATCAGCCGGCGGTGATTTTTCCCTGAGTGGAACGGGGGGGGTGCGGTTAACTCCTCCGAGTGCGAATGTTCCCTTCTTCAGTGGGGTGGGCATCCGCATGTCCTCCGCTTCTGGGGTGGTGGAGGATATTTCGACTGGTGATTCGTACGTTTACGCGGGAGAGCCGTTTGTTCTTTTCGAAATGGTTGGGGTTTCGAGGGCAGACTGGACGTATCAATGGATGAAGAATGGCGTTCCTATTCTTGGTGCGACGGGGAGGAAGTTGGTGCTCGGGTTGGGAGAGGAGGTGGTGGACGGAGTTCGTGTTGGGGGGGTCACAACGTACGATGAGGGTCTTTACACGTTGGTGGCGTCGAACGCTTACGGGAGGGCTGAATCGTCTGGGGTGCATTTGAGGGTTTTAGAGAGGGCGTTCATTGTGGAGCCGACGAGTTTGGGACTGGACGACGAGGGGCAGGTTCGTGCAATCGCGAACCCGACTCCTTCCGGTTCGCGTGTGACGCTCTCGGTGTCCGTGGCGGGTGCGAACCGGAGGCAGTTGCAGTACCTTTATCGCTGGTTTTTTAAGGGGTCTGCTGGCGTGGAGGTGCCGATTGCGTTTGAGGATGAGGGAGGAGAGGGTGATGGGTGGTTACTGAGTCGAACGACACCTTGGCAGTTAGTGGTCGAAGATTTTTCCTCGGTGGAGGAGGGGACGTACCGAGTGGAGGTTTTGCTTTCTGAGGATGAGGAGATCGCGGATTCCGAGCGGGTGTTGAAGGAGCGGCGATGGAAGCTTTGGTCACGGCCATTAATCACGGTGCAGCCACAATCCGTTTTTACGCTTGTGAATCGAGCGGTGTTGTTCCGGATTCAGGTTTCGCCGGAGATTCATCCTTACCTTACGACCAATGTGCCAGCGCCGTACATGGCGGCTTCTCAGGTGGAATGGTACATGAGAAGGGACGGGTTGCTTCCGAGCAAAGTGGGGGAGGGGGACACTCTTGCTCTCGGTGGCAGCGGTGTGACGCGGGATTTGGATGGGGCCGTATTCTACGCTGAGGTAACAGACCCTCAAGACACGGGGCTGGTTCCTTACCGAGTTACCTCTCGGGAGGTGCGGTTAAAGGTTTACGAGTCGGCGGTACGCGAAGGGTTGTTAAGTGAGAACGACGGAATTGCCGGGCACACGATGAATGCGATGACGTTTGATAACGGGAGCAGTTCCTATCGAATGAATGTTGCCACGACCGAAACGACGGTCGGGCAGTGGAAGTTTTACGTTGAAGATGATTCCGAAGTTTGGATGCCCGTACGGGAAGGGGTGTCAGCGTCATCGCGGTACAGTTTTTGGAAGAACCCAGGATTCTCGCAGGAGGACACGCATCCGGTGGTGAATGTCTCGTGGGAAGAGGCGAGGGATTACTGCAACTGGTTGAGTGTGCGGACGGGTTACCGTTGGCGGATGATGAACTCTGCGGAGTGGTCGACGTTGACGGAGAATCGCGTTTATCCTTGGGATGGCGCGTGGCCACCTCGGGCTATGTCGGGCAACTTATCTCGTGCCGTTCCGACGGCGGATGACGGCTACGTATACACGTCCCCTGCGGATTTGTTTAACCCGTTGGGCGAGATTTTTGGGCTGGGAGGCAACGTTTCTGAGTGGCTGGATGAGGCCTACTTTGAAGTGCGGACGTCGGGCGGCGTTCGTTTCGATCGAGGATTCCGGACCTTTGTGGGGCCATCGTGGGCGACTCGGGACAAGGCTGTGGCTCGGGCGTCATACCGAGGGCGCTCGTCGGTTGGTTATCGAGACAATCGGATAGGGTTCCGAGTGGTGGCGGAGAACTTGGACTTTTATCCGGTGCCATTGGGGACGGTGGTCATGGGTGATGATGTGACTCCCGAGGCAGATCGCGTCGGTTTTTCACCTGTGGTTGAGTTTGTTTCGGGGACGGGCAGTGGTGCGCGCGGTACGGCGGATATGGTGGGGGGAGACTTGCGAGGGGTGACCGTTTCGACTGGTGGGGGAGGTTCTGGGTATTCTCCAGCGAATCCGCCGACGGTGACGGTTCGGTGGAGGATGATGCCCGAGATGGTGGATCATCCGGCGCACCGCGTGAAAGTTCCTGCGGTTGATTTTGGTGAAACGGAGGTGACTTGGAGGGATTGGAGCACGGTTGCGAACTGGGCAGTTGAAAACGGGTATGTCTTCGACAGCGTACCTGACGCGTTCGGCGACCCGGATCCTCAGTCTGACAGTCCGAAAGACAGGCATCCGGTTCACTCGCTGACTTGGTGGGACGCGTTGAAGTGGTGCAATGCGCGGAGCGAGATGGAGGGTCTGACGCCGTGCTATTATACTGCGGACGGGACGGTTTATCGCGGTTCTGGGCGACCGAAGATTCTGAGTGCGACAAAGCGGATGGTGGACGACGAGATGCGGGACGAATACGTGAAGTGGAGCGCGAACGGTTATCGATTGCCGACGGAAGCGGAGTGGGAAAAGGCGGCGAGGGAGGGCACTCAGGGAGTCGCGGTTACCACGCTTGGCAACCGAGGGAAGTCAGTTTTGGTTTCTTTGGCGCAGACCGCGGCAGGAGATCAAGTGATGGTGAATGATGCGAGTTTGGTCGTTGTGGGTGCGCGCGTGGTTGGTGTGGGGATTGCGGATGGTACCACGGTGCTTTCGGTTGAACCGCCTGTTTCTCCGTCAACCGAGGGATTGGTGACTTTGTCGCGGGACACGCTGAGTGCATTGAACTTGAACGCCAGGTTGGATCTGTTTGCTACGACGCACACCAGTAGTTCGACGGAGGTGGGTTATCAGAGGCGCTTGTCCGCATCGGGTTTTGGTTTGCGCGGGGTATTGGGGAATGTACGCGAGTGGTGTTGGGACTGGTACGCTGGGTACGATACGGGCGGTTCTGCTTCTTATCGTGGGTCGAAGGTCGACGAGGTTGTGCGGTCTGCCACTTACTCACTGAGCCCTGCCACGGGGATCGCTTCGGTTGGCTTTGCTTTCTCGGGCAGCCTGACTTTGGGTTCTGCGGACGTGCTTAACGTTTCTGATTTCACCAACTTAAAGGTTAATCAGGTTGTCTCTGGAGCAGGCATAGCGGCGGGTTCGAAGATTGCGTCTCTAGACTCATCGACTGGTAAGGTGACGCTGACGCTGGCGGCCACGGCTACGCAAGACGCTGATCTTACGGCGGGCGACTTTGTGACGGGGGTGACCATGGATGCTGACATTCCGGTATCGAGTCTGGGTGTCGTGAAGGTTGTGGTTGTTGGCGGGCACGGGTATCGGACCGGAGACTCGGTTGTTTTCCGCACGATTTTGCATCCGTACCTAAATGGCACTTACGAGGGGATAACGGTGGTGGACGACTCAACGTTTGTTTTCTCTTGGACGAACCGGACGACGGCGGTCAGAGGAGCGGTGACGGATGGTGCTGATGGCAAAGTGTTTAAAGTGTTGAGTCAGCGGGTGTTTAGGGGTGGCGGATGGGATAGTGGCGGGTGGGACATTACGGCGACGAGCGGCGACACGCGGGTTTTCGCTCGGGACCGAGAGCCTTTGTTAAGCGTGGCCTATGCGACGGACGCCTCGCTTCCGGTGTCCTACTTGCCCGGAACCGCTGGGGTTGGTGCGATTTTGCGCGAGAGCGGGTCGGGACGCCTTTTGATTGATGGGCAGTCGCCCGAAGTTGGGGACCGGATTTTGGTCAAGAACCAGACGAACGCCGCTTTTAACGGTGTTTATGTGGTGACGGATGTGGGATCCGATATCACGAGCTACGAGCTTACGCGGGACCGAGTGTTCGACGAGAGCGGGGAGTTGGTGGATGCGAACCGGCAGTGGGTGACGGTGAGGGGTGGTTCTGTGAATCCGAAGACGGTTTGGAAGGCTGACGTAGAGACTGGTCCGAGCGTGGGGATATCGCCGATTTCGTACACTAAGCAGACGGGCTATTCAGCGCCGGGATTGGGATTCCGAGTGGTCAAACTTCAGAAGTGATTTCGTCGGTGGCTGCCCTTGTTGGGAGAAGGGGGCCTCTTCGGGGCTGGTACTTTTTGATGCTGGTTTGCCAGAAAGTTGAGGGGCCACCGACCGTTTGACGTTCGTGCCGATTATGGTTTCTCGCAGGGCACAAAAAAACGGCACCTGGTTAGAGGTGCCGTTTGGCGATGAGTCTGACGAGTCGCCTTAGAAGGTGTTTTTCCGGTATGCACCCATCACAGGAGCATCGGGGTTCACTTCCGGTCCGAAATAGCGGAGTACAACGAGCGGCTCGGTTTCGCTGAGGTTTTCGAAGGTAACCCCCGCTTTTGCGCCGGCCTCGGTGCAGAAGTATTCGTCTTCCGTCAGCTCATGGAATCGAATGAGTTTTGGGCTGTTGAGTGCCTGACCATTGATCTTTCCAACCCCTTGGACGCAGATGAGCCCGTAGGCGCCGTTGTCCTTGATGGTGCACTTAACGCCTGGGTTCACCGTGAGCTCTTTTGCGGTGAAGAGTTGTTCACCCTTGATGCGGCCGTAGACAATCCACTGGTCCAAGAAGCCCTCGCTGCGAGTATCTGCAACGGGAACGGGTTCGAGGTAGTGGTTGTCCTTGAATGATGCGTCAAGGTTTCCCTCCCAATCCAGCTGGTCGATGATGAAGTCGATGTCCTGGTGCTTTTCCTTGGGCATGTCTTTGACCAAGAGGTCCCAAGGTACAGAGCGGCCTTCCACGAGGTTCTGGTACATCCCAAAAACGTCGCTACCCCATTGCGGTTCATAGGTGCAGAGGGATCCTGGCGCGTGGAGGACGCACGGCGGGATGAGCCATCCGGTGCCTGGCTTCAGTCGATAGGCCCTCGAGAGATCGAGGATTCCATTGTCGCCCTTGTTCCAGTTTTCGATGCAGCGCCGGACTTGCTCCCTCGTGGTCCCGGGTTCGAGGCCCATGAACGTGTACGGAAAGTTGTTGCCGACGTTGTTGTGCTGCGGTGGGAAGTAGTACGACTCGGGTTTGCCTTCCTGCCCCACGAGCTTCGCCTGTTCGGCATTTTGGTGCATGTGGTGGGGAATGGGGCCCATATTGTCGAAGAATTTCGAGTAGACTGGCCACTTGCTGTACTTGCCCCAAATGGAAGTCCCGATCAGGTCTGCACCACATTCGGAAACTGCCTGCTGCAGGGTGAATCGGCTTCCCCCAACAACGACGTACGACAGTCCCTCGTCGGGGGTACGGTTGTCGTTGGCGGCGGGAGTGGTTGAGGCGAACCAACGTTCGTCGATGCCCCCGCGGTTCAGCCCGAATGCGTACAGATCATCCGGGTGAAGTTTCAAACGCTTACCGGGTTGGAGGAATGAGCGAGGCACCCAGCACGGGGCGAGACGCAGCAGCCCTCCGGTGGATTGTAGGGCTCCGTCCACGAGCGAGCGGACATTGGAGGAAACGGTTTGGAGTTGGTTGACGGTGTTCATGGATGATGGACTCGCAGACGGTGCGAGAGGGGGCCTTTATGACAGCATGGGACATGGGGTTCAACCTTTCAGGGGGAGGATGAATCCCTTCCTGCTGGGTCGGTCAAAGGGCGGGGGGTGAGTCGCCCTTTTGTCTTTGAACGGGTGCTAAGCGAGTTGTGATTCAGGCTCAGGGCTGCATCAGGAAGCCGAAAAGGTCTCGGAGGAGCTGGTTTGGTAGGCCGGACAGGAGCCCCTCTGGCATGAGGGATTCGCGGCTTGGGGTAATCGATTCCACGGATTCGGCGTCGAGATCCTGAACGCCGCCGATGGTGTTGAGGCGGATTTTCCGCGCATCCTTCCCGGCGATGATTCCTGTCAGGAGGCGCCCATCCTTCATTTTAACGCGCGCGGTCTGGTACTCAGGGGCGACGGCGCCCGAAGGGTTCAGAATATTCTCGAGCAGATAATCCAGATTGCGCCGGTCGCTTCCCGTTAGATCAGGGCCCAGCTTCCCCCCTTGTCCAAACATTTGGTGACAGGCTCCGCATGCAGCCGTGAAGGCTAAGCGGCCTTGCTCGCGATTGGCTTTTGCGAGGAAGGTGGGGGTGAGCAGGGCTCGGAGTTCCGCGCCTTTCGCCTGCCGTGCCGAGGAATCTGTCGCGGCATCCGGACGAAGTTTTTTGAGTTTCGATAACAGGAGATCGTCACGAAGGTCGCGAATTTGGCGGAGGTGAAAGGCGGACAGTTCGGACGGGTCGAGGCGACCCGCTTCGATTTCTGAGAGGACGGCGTCCGCAAAGTCTTTTCGGACCAGTGAGGCGGAGAGGGCCTCTGCGCGTTCGAGCGTGTGAACTTTGCGGATGGTGGCGGCGACTTTTCCCGCTGGGGCGAGTTCTGGGAGGGTCGCGAGACCTCGGATGGCGATGGTTTGAAGATGGCGCGTGCCGAGGAGTGGCTCACAGGCGGTGATGAGGTCAGGGTCTTGTTGGTCAATGAGCGTCTGGAGCGCGTTGCGCCGTGAATCGATGGGTGCCTTTGCGTCGAGCGCCACGGCCCGAATTTCTTCCAGTGCACGCCCTTCACCAAAGACGGCCGCGAGTTCGCGAAGGG
>JACCEB010910367.1_pt1 | contig 19364 bp, 14 predicted proteins | sample 7454761 | NCBI WGS metagenome assembly JACCEB01 (sample SAMN15323454, study PRJNA562643) | freshwater metagenome | isolation source: river surface water | place: USA:Blue River Watershed | collected 2017-08-18 | reverse complement strand
TTCAATGTCCCTCTATAAACTTGGCGCAGACCATAGCGAAAAGTCATGGAAAAGCAGATTGCACATACCCTTAACTTTTTTATTATCGAATTAAATTTATCCCCTCAAATCTCTCCAAGTAAACAATTCTCTCTCTAACTAAACCAATGGAAAATCATCTCAATTGTCAATAACCTTTTTTATATCTTTGCCCTGTGCTATTTAATTCATTTGAGTTTTTACTCTTTTTGCCAATAGTCTTTTTACTGTATTGGTTCGTCTTTAATAAGTCCCTCAAAAATCAAAACATCTTGATTTTATTGGCGAGTTATTTTTTTTATGGATGGTGGAGCCTCACATTTTTATACCTACTCATTGGAATCACAATTTTAGATTATTATTTGGCATTTGAAATTGAAAAACCGGCATTTCGTACTTCTAAATTTTGGCTCACACTCAGTGTGATTATAAACCTGGGCATTCTAGGAATCTTCAAATATTACAACTTTTTTATCGACCAATTTCAACTCGGATTCAATCAACTTGGCATTCATGCATCGCTTCCACTCCTAAAAATTGGTTTGCCCATTGGAATATCCTTTTACATTTTCCATGGACTTTCATATTTAATTGATGTATATCGAAAAGAGCAAAAAACTGTAAAAAACCTCGTAGATTACGGTGTTTTTGTGAGTTTTTTCCCACTTTTAGTGGCAGGACCAATTGAAAGAGCAAACCACCTTTTACCTCAAGTTCAAAAAAGCAGAACCTTTAATTACGCACAAGCTGTTGCAGGAAGCAGACTCATTTTATGGGGTTTATTTAAAAAAGTTGTGGTGGCTGACACCATTTCAAAAGTGGTAGATTCCATTTATTCGAATTATCAGAACCAAGATGCCTATACTTTAATTCTTTGTGCCGTTTTGTTCAGTTTTCAGATTTATGGGGACTTTAGTGGATATTCAGATATTGCGTTGGGTACGGCAAAATTGTTTGGATTTGAATTGTTGAGTAATTTCAAATTCCCATATTTCTCAAGGAATATCGCAGAGTTTTGGCGCCGTTGGCACGTTTCACTGTCGTCGTGGTTCAGAGATTATTTATACATTCCTCTTGGGGGATCTAAACTTGGAAAATATATATCCATCAGGAATACTTTTATCATTTTCTTGGTCAGCGGGTTTTGGCACGGAGCGAATTGGACATTCATTGTATGGGGACTGATACATGCCTTAGGATTTCTACCCTCACTTTTATTGAATAGTAATCGAAAATTCACCACAACTGTGGTGGCACAAAATACTATTTTACCGAACTTTATTGAGTTCATTCAAATGATTCAAACATTTGTATTTGTGACCATCGCTTGGATTTATTTTAGAGCAAAAGATATTGAAACGGCCAACCAATACATCAAAAAAATCTTTACAAGTATCATTGAACAACCAGGTCAATTTCTATCAAAACCTGGATTAACAGACCCTTATGGCGTTTTGAATGCACTTTGGTATGTTGTTCCAGTGATTATTTTTGACTGGATTTTCCGAAAAAACGAACGTGAATTGTTTGCAAATATTCCAACTCAAACCCTTCGATGGATTCTGTATTTTATCATCGGATTGTTTATTACGTTTTATTTTGGAACAAAATCGAGCTTCATTTATTTCCAATTTTAAGCCAAATGCGAAAATTTGTCGTTCAATCGCTCATTTTCATTGTTTCGTTAATTCTAATTATAACAATATCATTTTCCGCCATTTATACGCACTTCTCTAAGCACCCGTTTAAAAAATATTACCAAACGGTATTTTTAGGTGATTCAAGAATTCAATATTTGTATAAAAACAATGCTAACTTCGCTTATAACAGCGAAAGCTTCAAATTCAACTATTACAAACTATTGTCCCTCAATAAAATAAAAAAGACGGACACTGTGTTTTTAGGCTGTTCTCACCATTCATTTAGTCATTATTTTGAGGGATATTTGAACAATCAGCAAGAGGTTTTGCCTAGGTATTTTGTGATTGAACCTGAACCAATAAAAATGATACAACAATTCAATTTTACCAACCTGCATTTTTTAATCAAAAAGCAGTTTGAATTGGCCAGTAACTCAATTTTCAAGAAGTATCATTTCGTTCCTTCGGGATATGCAATTCCATCTAGGAAAAAGGTAGATATAATCAAATTGAAAAAACGCATTCAGCAACAATTTTATGACCACCAACGGGTGATGAAATTCAGTACCCAACAAATAGCCTATTTCGATACCATTGTTCGATATTGTAAAGAGCAAAAAATTGAATTAATTCTCATCAATTCGCCTGTTTACCCTACATACAAATCACTGATTCCCAAGGAATACCTCAATTTTTATGTAAACAAAACAAAGGGAATGCAAATGTTCGATTTGTCGGATAGTTTAAGCAATCCTGATGATTTCATGCCCGACGGAGACCATATTTCGAGAACGGCATTTGATAAAACCACGAAAATGATACAACGTTTTCGCTTATTGAATTCTAAAGGGAATCCTATCCCTCAAAAATAAAAACGCTTTTATAATTTAACGATAACGGATGAAAATAATCGACCAAACAGGATATGAATTGAATTTGGATTTGTTAAATTCAGTATCAAAAAACGAATTGAGAATTGTATCGGTTGTACCCTCTCAAACAGAATTATTGTATGATTTAGGGTTGAAAAATCAAATCGTAGGACTCACAAAATTTTGCATTGAGCCACAGGATTTAGTGGAATCTGGTCAAAAGTGGTTTGAACTTAAAACGAAAATTGGGGGAACTAAAAATATTGATATTGAGAAGGTTAGAAATTTAAATCCTCACATCATTTTTGCAAATAAAGAAGAAAACGACAAGGGGCAGATTGAAGCCTTACGAAGCGAATTCATGGTCTATACGAGTGATGTTTTTGATTTAGAATCGGCATTAGAAATGATTGATCACATAGGCTTGTTCACGCATTCAGTTGATGAGGCAAAATCAATTTCGTCTCAGATCAATACGAACTTTTCTCAACTGAATCATTTCGATGTCGCAAAAAAAAGCGCAGCCTATTTTATTTGGAAAAATCCATATATGACGGTTGGCGGTGATACATTTATTCATCAAATGATTGAAGCGGCGGGATTTATCAATGTTACATCAAATAAAAAGAGATATCCCGTGATTGAAATTGATGAAATTATGGAATTAAATCCTGAGGTCATTTTATTATCCTCAGAGCCCTTCCCTTTTAAGGAAAAACACATTGCTGAATTTCAAGAAATGCTACCAAAAGCAAGGATATATATTGTTGACGGACAAAAATTTAGTTGGTATGGAAGTCATTTAATTCAATCACCATTGTATTTCAATGATTTACAAAAAACCATGGCGAATGGTTTAAAATAAATGATACGGTTGTCCAATTATTTGCAAAAACTGCAAAAAATATTCACTTTGATTCTAGTTTGATACACCATTTGGTGGCTAAAAATGAATAAATTTGTGGAACAATGCAAAAATCTCCAACTTTAGTTAGCCATGGTGCCGCGGGCAGAGTCACAGGTTCTAAACACCTAATTACAACTGTAACAGGTGAAAAAATACTCTTAGACTGTGGTTTATTCCAAGGGGAAGGCAAAGAAGGTAATGAACTAAATCGAAATTGGGGATTTATTCCATCGGAAATTGATTATGTAATTTTATCACATGCACACATTGACCATACAGGTTTGTTGCCTAAACTGGTAAAAGATGGTTTTTCTGGAACTATTTTCAGTAATTCTGCAACAAGAGACCTGTGTGAAATTATGCTGGCCGACAGTGCGCACATCCAAGAATCTGATCTAAAGCGTGTAAATAAGCGTAGATTGGAGAAAGGATTAGAACCTTTAGATGCGCTTTATGATTTAGATGATGCAATGAGAGCGTTGGCCATGTTTCAAGTGGTTCAGGATAAACATGAATTTAATGTAGGGCAAAGTACAAAAGCATTATATATTCCCAATGCACATATCATTGGAAGCTCAGCCATACACCTGAAAATGTTTGATTTAGAAGGGAAAACAATTACCTTAACTTTTACTGGAGATATTGGCCGTCCAAACGATCAAATATTGGCTGGTCCTTTCCCTTTCCCTCAATCAGACTATATTATTTCTGAAAGCACCTATGGCGACAGGGTGCATGAGGAAATGGCAGATGCTAAGGAAGCATTTTATCAGTTAATTCATAGAATATGCGTTGAAAAACATGGAAAAATCATCATACCGGCATTTTCTATCGATAGAACGCAAGAAATCATTTACATCTTAGACCAATTGGCTTTTGAAAAACGATTGCCTCATATTCCGGTATATGTAGATAGTCCTTTGAGCATCAAAGCGACTCAAATAATGTCGTTACACCGTGAAGAATTCAATCCTGAAATTTTAGAATACATCACAAAGGATGGAGATCCATTTTCATTTCCAAGTTTGCATTATGTGAGTAAAGTAGAAGATTCCAAGGCCATTAACGACATACATTCGGCTGCCATTATCATTTCAGCAAGTGGAATGGCGGAGGCAGGACGCATTAAACACCACATTGCAAACAACATAGAAAACCCGTTAAACGCTATTTTAATCGTTGGGTATGCAACACCATTTAGTTTGGCTGGTCAACTCACTGCTGGAAATCAAGAAGTAAAGATTTTTGGAGAGAAATATCAAGTTTTTGCCGAAATACACAGAATGAATAATTTCAGTGCTCATGCAGATTGGAAAGAGATGGTTCAATATTTATCTTGCCAAGATGCGACACACGTAAAAAAGATATTTTTAGTTCACGGAGAAGAAGACACTCTTGGAACATTTAAATCGCATATGATGGATGCTGGTTTTAAAAATGTTCAAATTGTTGAACAAGGTATTGAATACAGCTTAATTTAACTTAAAAAAAAATGACATTTAAACCCTTTCACAGATTGGTTATTTACTTCTGCATTGTTGCAGGAATTTTACTCCGTTTTATATGGCTCGACGATATGGAATGGAAATGGGACGAACAATGGATGTGGTTGCATTCTTCCGATTGGGCCAAAAATAAAATTTGGCCAGATTTAGGAGTGATGAGCGGCGGTGGCATTGTAAACACTGGTGTAAGTACTTGGCCGTTTATCATTTTCAGATATTTAAATTTAAGTCCTGTTGGAATGGTTTGGGCGGTAGCCATCATGAATGTTGTGGGTATAGGTATTTTTTATTTGTCACTCATCCAATGGAATCCAAAATGGAAACATCTCATTCTTCCTGGAATTGCAATTGCATCAACACATTTACTTCATATAATTTTTAGTCGTAAAATTTGGGCTCAAGACTTATTGCCATTTTTCACAAGTATTGCATTTTGGGGATTTGTAAACCGTAAATCTTGGATAGGAATTTTTGCATGGGCACTGGGACTAGGTTTAGCCATGCAAGTTCATATGTCGGGGTTCTATTTGGCAGCCAGTATGATTCTAACAGCCATCTGGTATGATGGTGGTGTTAAAACCTCATTCACGTGGGTTTGGAAGCTTTCAATGTTCTTAGTTTGGGCGTTATTGCCAAGTTTAAATTGGGCGTTTCATGTAATTTCACATGCAGGAAAATCATCTACTAGCATTCTGAATATCTTCAAGTTTGAATTTTTCATCCGATTTATCTCCGACGTGGTAGGTATCAACATTGTTTATTCACTCGGAAAAACAACGCCCGAATTTTTAAAGGCCCCCTACAGCTACTTAAACTTAATTTTCCTTTTAATACTCTGCGGAATTTTCCTATTTGTTGTATATAAACTATTTAAAGTTAAAACGCTGAGAACAACCATTTGGAACGATAAAGAATCAAAATTTCTTCTTTGGGCATATATCATTTTACCTGCATTCTTTTTTACAATTTCAGGAATTAATGTAAGAGATCATTACCTCATTGTGTTATTTCCAATGATTCAAATCTTATTTACAATTGTGGTGAATGAAATCAATCCGAAATTTATTTCCTGGATTTTAGTTTGTCAGTTTTGGGTAAGTTCTAATTTTTTAATGTTTGTTCACAACAATCCAAACATCAAAGGTGATTATGGGGTTCCATTCTCAGAACAAGCAAAACTTGGGAATCCTATTCCAGAAAAAATTGACGAATAGCTATTCAATCTCTTGTAGTTTCTTACATTCAAATAAAACTGCATTCGATGTTCGTTCATTTTTCGAACTAAATTGATCTTTAAATTGATATATCAAAATTGGGATGGCGGCCAATATTCCGTAAATCACCCCAATTGTTTTATAAATATAATTTGATTGCGACAAAAGCGTAATTGCGTTGCTTGTCCATTCCTGAGCTCGAATTCCATTTTGCCCGCAAGCGTATGTTGTTTTGGTAATCTCAAATCCACTTTGCTTCAAAATGGATTGCAATTGAATCAAGGAATACACCTTTTTTCTGTTTTGCTTTGATTCATATGTTTCAAGTGAATGAAAAATAATCATATACAACCATCCAATTTTACGGTGATTGATGGGCACATACAATAAAAGGTTGCTCTTTTCAAGCATTACACGATGAATGTTTTTTAAAAAACCTATTTCATCCTGAGTATATTGCAATACGCTCAATGCCATAACCGTTTGAACAGATTGAATTTGATCGGACATTAATTCTGTAGAAAAAACAACATCGTTTAAATGATTTTTTCTGCGGTATAATTCACAGAATTCAATGTTTTCGACTGAAATATCGTTGCAAAAAACCCGAATTGTTTTAAATCTATTTTTTGCAAAAAACGCAAATTGCCCATCCCCACTGCCTACATCCAATAAATCAAACTGCATTTGATTTGATTTATCTATAAAGTCTGAATTCAACAAAACCTGATTGATTTCACGTTTCAGAAATCTAGTTCGTTGATAAAAGACATGCTTAAAAATCCAACTCAAGTGAATGAATTGTGGTTGTTTTTTCAACCAATCCGGATAAGTATGTCCTTGTAAATTCAATGGGTCAAAATTAGGGCTAACGATTTAATTTTTTGAAAGAATTGTATTGTTTTAGAAATAACCGAATTTTGTAAAATGATTCGAAAAGGTGCGGTTGCAATTCTATTACTTTTATGCATGCTTCCTTTGGAAGCTCAATTTTCTTTTCCCGGTAAATGGATCGGAACTCTAAAAATCCAAGGTCTTGAATTGGATATTCATTTTAATGTAAAGGAAACTCAAGTTTCATCTTCAGAAGTTTATTATTTAACCAAAGTAGATGTGCCTGCCCAAAGATTGAAGAATTATGCCATAGACCAAACATCCCTCAAAAAGAAAAATGTTGAATTTGAAATCACAAGTTTAGGTGCTAAATTCAGTGGCAAAGTGACAGATACGAACATCATTGAAGGACTTTTCACGCAACGAGGAAAATCTATCCCACTTAAGTTAATCAAACATTGGGGACCATTAAAAATTGACAAACCTCAAACTCCTAAAGGTCCATTTCCTTATTTGTCGGAAAATGTAACATTTTCGAATCAAGATGGAAAAATAAAATTCGCTGGAACAATCACCCTTCCCGAAACTGAAAAGAGCCAAAAATTTCCGGTTGTCATTTTATTTACTGGCAGTGGAAGCCAAGATAGAGATGAGAGCATCGGCAACCATAAACCGTTTGCTGTTATTGCCAATGAACTTACCAAAGCAGGGTTTGCCGTTTTACGCGTTGACGATAGAGGTGCTGGAGAAACCAAAATGAGTCCCGACAAAAACAATTTCACAACAGCAGATTTAATTCAAGACGGCCTATCCTATTTGAATTTTATTTTAAAAGATTCAAGAATCGACACGAATAAAATTTACCTATTCGGACACAGTGAAGGGGGAAGTGTTGCCATTGGCGTTGCCCGAAAATCCTCAAAAATTAAAGGCATCATTGGCATGGCTCCTGCCATAGCGAGTGGTATTGAAATCAATAAATATCAAAACTTTTGGAGTTTAAAAAACAATGGATCTCCTGCCGAAGAAATCGAATCTTTTCTTTTCCTCCATGAAATGATATTAAATGAATTTGTAAATCACGATACATTCATGATCGATAAAGAAATTTCATCTATTTTGAATCTATGCATTGAATCATGGAAAACCACCACCAAATTACCGAAGAATCATTACAAAAAAGTGATTAAAACATTCAAAAAACTTTATAAATCTGAATTCCTACCAACGCTACTTGAAATATACAAACCTTTGCATCAAATGGATTGGATGCGTTTTTTCATCAAATCCAATGAAGCAACTGAATTGGTTCAAATTCGAATTCCAGTCTTAGTATTGATGGGAAAACTCGACCAGCAAATACCTTACGATAAAAACAAAGAAGCCATTGACCAATTAAAACTCATTGGTAGAGATATAGAGCTGATTGGATTCGATGGGTTGAATCACCTGATGCAACATTGTAAAACAGGCAATGTGAGTGAGTACCTTTCAAATGAAGAAACCATTTCTATTGAAGTCATTGAAACGATGATTCAATGGCTCAAGAAACACAATTAAAACTTAGAAGTCAATTCTAAATCTTTCTCTGCGAAGCTCAGCGTATGGTAGAGGGTTTTTATAATCATCTACAAACTGAAGTCTATTTTTTACAATTTTTACGGCGTCGAAAATTGCTGCTCTAAAACTTAAAGTTTCAGCAATTCCTTTTCCAACTAAATCATATGCCGTTCCGTGATCTGGACTCGTTCTTACAACTGGCAAACCTGCAGTGTAATTCACTCCATCGTAAAATGCAAATGTTTTAAATGGAATCAATCCTTGATCGTGATACATAGCCAATACGGCATCAAATGATTTATATTGTCCGCTTCCAAAGAAACTATCTGCCGAATAAGGACCATAAACCAATTTTCCTTGATCAAAAATTGTTTTGATGGCTGGTTTGATAATTTCAATTTCTTCTTTTCCAAGTAACCCATTATCGCCGGCGTGAGGATTCAATCCTAAAACAGCAATTCTTGGTTTGGTAATTCCAAAATCTTCACGCAATGAATTGTACATGACATGAAGTTTATTGATAATGATATCTGCATTTAAAGATTTCCCTAAAGCAGCAACAGGAACATGTTCAGTAGCCAAGGCAACTCTTAGTTCATCACTCACTAAAAACATTGCATAATTTTCTGCTTTCAAGTAGTTTGCGATATAACCAGTATGACCTGTAAAATTCGGTGCATGTGGTGCAACAGTTGATTTATCTATAGGCGCAGTAACCAAAGCATCTAAATGATGAATGTCGTTCAACGCTGCATCGAGCGATTTGAGAGCTTCTTTTCCGGCTAAATCGCTGGGTTGACCCATTTTAACTTCAAACGTTTCATCGCTAGAAATCACCAAGTTCAATTTCCCTTGAACTGCATTTTCAGCGCTTTTCACTAAATGATACATTGGTTGCTCAAAGCCTAATGCTTTTTTGTAATAACCAAAGATTTTCGGCGATGCATACAATACAGGGATGCAATATTTATAAATACTTTCTTCAGCGAAAGTTTTCAATATCAACTCCATTCCTATACCATTTGGATCACCTTGGGTGATACCCACTTTAATCATTTTATTTTCCATTGTACTTTTTTGTAAAATAATTCAACATCATTCTCACACCGAAACCTGTTCCCCCTTGAGAAATATAGCCTTTCGGCGCATGAGCAAAAGATGTGCCAGCAATATCGAAGTGCAACCATTGGTACGACGTAAAATGCTTTAAAAACATTGCAGCAGATTGTGCGCCACCAGCACCTTTTCCTAAATTCTTAAGATCGCTAATTTCACCCTTCATTTCGTCGCCATATTCTGGCCACAAAGGCAATTCTGCCATTCTTTCATAAACGGTATCACCACTTTCTTTAAGGTCATTTTTGAGGGACTCAGAAGCGGTACCCATCACGGCACAACCGTAACTACTTAAGGCATTTGCTGCTGCGCCGGTTAACGTAGCAAAATCCAACACCAATTGTGGATCATATTTTTTTGCGAAGCTCAAAGCATCACATAAAATCAAACGACCTTCAGCATCGGTATTCAAAACTTCAACAGTAGTTCCGTCCAACGTTGTGATTACATCTCCTGGGCAAATCGCATTTTCTCCAGGTCTATTGTCGGTAGCCGGCACTAAACCCATCACCCAAACAGGCAATTTCAATGAAGCGACACCATACATTACAGCACCAACAACTGCTGATCCCGCCATATCGCACTTCATATAATCCATACTGTTAGGTGTTGGCTTTAAACTTAATCCACCGGTATCGAAAACAACGCCTTTTCCAACCAAAACATAAGGTTGTTTATTCACCGCGTTGTCAGGTTTATAATTCATTATAGAAAATGATGGAGGTTCTTGGCTCCCTTTGTTTACAGCCAACAATCCGCCCATTTTCTGACTTTCAATTTGTGATTTCCCTAAAATTTCAGTGGTAAAACCAGCTTCTAATCCTAGTTCTTCAAAAGATTTTGCCAATTGTGTAGCGGTTTGAGTATTTGAAGGTTCATTCACCAAATCTCTTGCTTTAAATACCGCTGAAACAATTGTTTTCAACATAGATAATTCATTTTCATCAGAACTTGAAACCAAAATTTCCGTTTTAGATGTTATAGAATCAGCCGACTTTTTAAATTTATCAAATTTATATTGACTCAATAAAAATCCTTCAACCAAAACAAAAGCATCTTGCTTTTGTACTTCGTTGTATATCAATTGAACCTGATCCAATTTTAATGAAGCCGCAGATTTTGAAATTCTCGACCCTTCAACTCTCAATCTCTCCGACTCAATGTTGCCAACATTTTTCCCCAATTTAACGAGGAAAAAATGTCCCTCAAAACCAAAATAATCATACGAATATGTCTCATCAGAGAACATTTTTTCAAAATATTTTGCAACGTTTTGAGGAAGCCCCAATTGAGCTATTTCTTGTAAATTTTGGAACAGTAAAATCTGATTCATAAATGCTTTGCAAAGTAACAATAAAAATCCATTGATTCCTCATTGGGTTTAGAACAAATGTTACCTATTTTTGTGACTTCATGAAAAAAATTCGTGTAGGCATTTTTTTTGGCGGTCAATCTCGTGAAAGAGAAGTCTCTTTTGCCGGTGGACGTACCGTTTACGACAATCTCGACAAATCAATTTTCGAGGCCATTCCACTGTTTGTAGACAGTTTTGGGAACATTGTAATGGTCGATTGGCAATACGTTTATAAAGGAAGTATCCGTGATTTTTATCCGCCTGCAAAATTCTTACCCGAACTCCCTCATGGATTTCAAATTTATGCTGAAAGTTTAAATCCTAAAGAAGCCTTAAAGCAAGCCTTCCCGAATGAATTTGATCTTTGGATGTCCAAATGGGAAACCATTGCCGCAGAAAATCCATACACAACATTGGATCAACTCATTGAAGCAAAACTCCAAAATTCAATGCTAGAGGAAATCGGTGAAATTGTTCATTTTGAGTCCCTCAAAAATCACATCGATTTTGCATTCCTTGCTTTACATGGTACTTTTGGCGAAGATGGTAGCATTCAAGGAATTTTAGAATGGCTCGGAATTCCATACAGTGGATCTGGGATTTTACCCTCTGCCATCGGTATTAACAAGTCAATTCAAAAGGATTTCCAAACTGCAACTGGATTGTATGTAAATGAATACCAAACAATTGACAAGAACGTTTGGCAAAATGCTGACAGTCATGAGCATGGAAATTACAACCAAAAACAAGAATGGTTTGTAAATTTCAACATGATGTTTGGCGAAAAAATGGTTGTAAAACCTGCACATCAGGGATCATCACTTGGTGTGAGCGTATTAAAACATCCCGATTTCAATACATTTTGCAAAGCCATCGATTTGGCGTTTTTCAAAATGGAATTCAATATTGATGAATTTAAGCAAAAATCTTCAGAAATCCAAATTGCTGAAATCAAACACCTTACCGATTTGCGAAGCGGCCTTGGCTTGCCGCTGTTGGTCGATGGAACGCAATTCAATAGACCCGACGAACTGTACAACTATCTATTAGATAATGAAGGTGTTGCAACGCTAGAATCACTCGATAGTGAATCTCAAGTAGTCATTGAATCGATGATTGAAGGGAAAGAATTTAGCTGCATTGTGGTGGCTACTGAAAACGGCGGTTGTCTTGCCCTACCCCCTACTGAAATTAGAACATCGGGCATCATGTTCGATTATCGAAGTAAATATTTACCTGGTTTATCCAATAAAGTCACTCCAATTGAGGTTGATTCGTACGTCATCGAAGACATCCGAAGGGCTTGCGTTCAACTTTATGGCCATTTCGGTTTTGAAGTTTATGCCCGAATTGATGGCTTTGTGGATGAAGAAAATGAAATTTTCTTGAATGACCCAAATACCACAAGCGGCATGATGCCAAGTTCTTTCTTCTTTCACCAAGCTGCAGAAATTGGCCTAAATCCAAGTAAATTCCTAACCTTTATTATTGCGCAATCTATCGATGCTAGAATGAAACATCATCCTAAAGGACAAAAATTCGAGCCGTTAAACATTGCGTTTAAAAATTTATTGGAGGGACAAACCACAGCTGTTCAAACCAAAAAGAAAATTGCTGTAATCATGGGTGGTTACAGTTTCGAGCGCCATATTAGTATGGAATCGGGACGAAACATTTACGAAAAACTAAGCAGTAGTGAATCAATTGAACCAATTCCACTGTTCTTGGCGGGAAATTCTCAGGCCTATAAATTGTATCGTTTGCCGTTGAATATGATGTTGAAAGACAATGCCGACGACATTCGTGAAAAAATTGAAAACTATTCTGAGAACTTGGTGCTCACAGAAATTCAAAACGAAGCTTCAACGATCACCGACAAATTCAATCAAACACCTGTGGTTTTCAAACCAGAAATGATTGACCTTGAGTCGCTTGCAAATGAAGTTGAGGGTGTTTTCATTGCATTACATGGAAGACCGGGAGAAGACGGAACATTGCAAGCGGATTTAGAAAAAGTTGGACTTTATCACAATGGCAGCAAAGCGCATAGTGCAGCCGTTACAATTAATAAATTCGAGACAAACAAGAAATTAAGAGAATTAGGATTTTTAGTTGCCGATCATACGATGGTATCAAAAAATGATTTCCTCGCAAATCCTGCAAGTGTTTCTGAAAATATTGTAAATCAATTTGGTTTACCTTTGATTGCTAAGCCGGCTGATGATGGTTGCAGTGCAGCTGTACGTAAAATAAAATCAGCAAAAGAGTTAGAATTATTCTTCGAAGTCATTTTTAGAGACCATAAAGTTGTTTCTGAAAAGCATTGTGAGTTACTTGGATTGAATGCAAACGACGAAATCCCTCAAAAAAATGAACTTTTAATCGAGAAATTCATTGATAAAGGAGATTGTGTTCGTTTCTTAGAGGTGACGGGAGGAATGGTTACACATTTGAATGCCAATGGAGAAATTGAATATGAAATGTTCGAACCTTCTGAATCATTAGCGGAATCTGAAATTTTAAGTTTGGAAGAAAAGTTTTTAGCTGGTGAGGGACAAAATCTTACCCCTTCTAGATTTTCAAAGGATGCAAATGAACAAAATCGTATTTCATTAGAGGTACGAAATACCTTAGAAAAGGTTGCAAGAGCGATTGATGTAACGGGATATTGCAGAATAGATGCGTTTGTGAAGATCTTTGCCGATGGCAAGGTTGAAACAGTGATTATTGAAATCAACTCTCTTCCTGGAATGACCCCAGCGACTTGTATTTATCATCAAGCAGCGATAAATGGTTACAAACCATTTGATTTTATCGAAGAAATATTGAAATTTGGAGCTTCTACACAAAATAAACATGGAAAATAACACAAAAAATTGGCTGTATAATATTGGCGCTGCAATTGGCGTTTTGAGTATTTTAATATTTACTGTTTATTTAGGACTTGGATGGTATACAAAACACGATGTTAAAATAAAAGTTCCGACGTTGGTTGGTAAAACCATTTCAGATGCTGAAGCGCAATTGAAACAACTGGGATTGACTGTAAAAATCATTGATAGCGTGTACAATGAAAAAGCTGAAGCTTTTTCGATTATCGAACAAATTCCAGCTGCAAATGAGGAAGTAAAACCAGACAGAGCCATCTATGTTGTGATAAACTCTGGAAACAAGCCAAAGGTTAAAATGCCTAAACTCATTGACCAAAGTTTAACATTGAGTAAGGCAGTTCTAAAAAATAATGGGCTGGTACTCGGAAATGTAACTTACAGTTATGATGAAATTGGAAACAATTTGGTGATTTCTCAATTGGTAAATGGCAGAGAAATTGCGCCTGGAACATTATTAAATAAGGGAACTGTGATTGATATTGTTGTTATTTCAAACAATAAAGAACAGTTTCCAGACAATATTGATTCAACAGGGAATACTCAATCAGAAACACCTGAAGACATAGGAAATTGATTTTTTATTAAAGATTGCACAATATTTAAAGATAATTTACGTTATTTGAATCTACAGATTTGTCTGTAGCATTCTTTTCGAAGAATAAAAATGATGTTATTTGGTGGTAAAGGGAAAAGTTTAATCAAAAAAATAGCCGTTTTAGGCCTGTATTCTCTATGCTTAATTTCTACAAGAATTTTGGCTCAACCAATTTCTATTACTCCTTTAAATTCAGACAGTTACAGAAAATCAAAACTTAAGATACCTACAGTTGATGCGTCCATATCTTACAAGATAACCGATACATTGGCATTACCTTTTTTTGAAGATTTCTCTTACGAGAACTTTGGTTATCCGGATAGCAAAAAATGGTGCGATATTCAAGTTTGGGTGAATCCAAATTTTGGCGTCAATCCTCCAAATTACCAAGTTGCGACATTCGATCATCTCAATCATTACGGAAAACCTTATTCCAATTTAGACAAGCAAAAAATGGTCTTTGCCGACAGTCTAACTTCTCAACCCATTAACCTTCAATTTTATTTCAAAGGAGCCACTTCATTCCCTTATCAAATATCCGATAACATTTATCTGAGTTTTTTTTACCAACCACAAGGCCTTGGTGATATTCCAGAAGTTGAAGATTCACTTATTTTATTCTTCAAAAATTCTAAAAAACAATGGGTCCGTGTTTGGAGTGTTGGAGGAATGGAAAAAGACACATTCAAGCAAGTTTACATTCCTGTTAACTCTTTGGATTATTTATACAAAGACTTTCAATTTAGATGGGTCAATTTTACAAAATCTACGGGTAATTTAAATCACTGGAATATCGATTATATCCGCATGGACAGAAGCAGAAATATTTCAAACGACTTTATCGAAGATGTTGGAATTGTGAATGTAACCAATGGTATTTGCAAAGATTACTTCAACGTTCCATACACCCACTATAAATCGAATTCAAATATAAAAGGATTGGGACCAAAAGTTAAAGTTGGAAATTTATACCAGAAAAATGCTGTTCAAACGCGTTTTCAATTGGATATTAAAAACCGATTTGATAAACAAATCTTCATCCAACCATTTGCCTTATCATCAAGAAACATTACAAAAGGCTCAGATACTGTCGAAAAATTTGATGTTCCGTTCTTCGACACCTTATCCACTGCTGTACCTTCTTTAAAGTTCACCTATCAAATTGCTCCCCAGAGTAATGATGTAACTCCAGACAATTATAATTCAACCACCAATAACAATAAAGTTGTTATGACGCATGAATTTTTGCCGTGGTATTCTTATGACGATGGTTCTGCAGAGGGAGGATTTGGGTTGGATTACGCCTATTTAGGCAATATAAAAGGACAATTTGCTATGGAGTTTAATACAATAAAAGATGATTCGTTGAGAGGCGTTTCAATGTATTTCACCCATACCAATGCAGATGTAAGTCAACGTAGTTTTAAAATTAGAATTTGGCGAGCACTTTCGCCTGTAGGTAGTGCCGACAATAAAGACCAATTGGTTTACGAAATGAATGTTGACAGACCTGTTTATAGAGATTCTATCAATCTGTTTCATTATTTTTTCTTCGATTCTACGATTCATTTACCTGCAGGGAAATATTATGTTGGCTGGCTTCAAAACATGCCTTATGTATTGAATGTTGGTTACGACAATAACTATCGCTACAATCAAAAAGAACAAGCAAATCCGCATTTATTTTATAATTTGTTGGGTAGTTGGGAAAAAGCAGATTATACTATCATGGGCACACCAATGATCCGTATGCTTTTTGGCGAACGTGTAGATTATACTTTTTCAAATAAGAAAATTGAAAAAATTAGTGTGAATGTTTTTCCAAATCCATCAACTAATTTCATTCAAATCTTCCCAAGCTCAGGTGTAGTTGCCAAAACTGAAATATTAGACCTTTCAGGTAGAGTCATTCAAATTAAAAATGGTCATAATGAAATTTTTGACATATCAAATTTGAAATCTGGCTTATATTTAGCAAGAGTGACCCTCTCTAATGGTCAAATGGGCACATCTCAATTTTTCAAACAATAATCAATGATCCAAGATATTTCTGTAATCGAATTAAAGCGTAGAATCGACGCTAATGAAGCAATCAACATTTTAGATGTTAGAGAACAATATGAATTCGACGAGTTTAATTTAAAGGGTAAATTAATTCCTTTAGGTGAATTGCCAGGTCAATTAGATGAGATTGCAGATTGGAAAAATGAAGAAATCATTGTTCATTGCCGTTCAGGCAAAAGAAGTGCAACAGCACAACAATTTTTACTACAAAACGGATTCACAAACGTGAGGAATTTAATTGGCGGTGTGATCGACTGGCAATTAGAATTTGGGATGTAATTCCTAGCATATTTGTCTTATTTTTGCCTGTAACCAAATGAAGTCTCGGGTAAGAAATATTGTATTAGTTGGCGTTTTTACGTTAACCATAATATCTGCTTTATTTTACACAAATATCTTCCAGGGTTTCAATGGAAATACCCAGAAAGATACGGGCTTTTTCCTGAATTTAAACGACACTGTGGATTACGTGGGCATGGAAACTTGTAAAGGTTGCCATTCCGATAAACATTCAACATTTATTCACACGGGTATGGGTCAAAGTTTCAACTTTGCATCTACCTCAAAATCTGCAGGAAATTTCAATCAAAACAAACCTATTTACGACAAGAATCGCGATTTATATTACTTTCCATTTTGGGATAAATCGAAGTTATTCATCAAAGAATATAGACTCAATAACAAGGACACCATTCATTCAAGAACCGAAGAAATTTCACATATCATTGGAAGTGGCCAACATACAAACAGCCATTTTTGGTCGGATAATGGATTTATTTTCCAGGCTCCCCTAACCTACTACACTCAAAAAGGCAAATGGGATTTACCCCCTGGTTTTGAAGTTTCAAATACATCATTTCACCGCAAAATCGATGTTGAATGTATGTCGTGCCACAATGCCATTCCAAAGGTAAATGCTGAATCTGTTAACTTTTTCGAGAAAATCCCCATGGGAATTGATTGTGAACGATGCCATGGCCCAGGTGAATTACATGTAAATCAGAAAAGAAATGGAATTTTGGTTGACACCCGCAAAATGGCCGATAGGTCAATTGTGAATCCTAAACGACTTCCTTTTTCCCTCCAAATCGATATTTGTCAAAGATGTCATTTACAAGGAAATAACGTTCTCAAACCAGGGAAAAAATTCACAGATTTTAGACCAGGAATGAAATTATCTGATGTCTTTGAAATTTATATGCCTAAATACTCGAATAACGATTATTTTGTGATGGCCGGACATTCAGACAGATTTCAAAAAAGTCAGTGCTTTATTCAATCCAATAAAACCAATACTGAAATCTACAACCCACAAATAAATTTTACTTGTATCAATTGTCATGACCCTCATGTAAGTGTCAAGAAAACAAAAATTCAAACGTTTAACCAACAATGTAAAAATTGCCATTTTGAACAAACCACAAAAAGTAAATTCAAGAGTTGTCAATTAAATACAGCTCAGCAAATCCATAAAAATGGCTGTGTTGGATGCCATATGCCGGCAAGTGGATCGGAAGACATTCCACACGTACTTGTTCACGACCACAAAATTCAGCGTCCCTCAAAAATTTTGAATTTAGAAAAAGATAAAGGCAAACTACTCGGTTTATACGCAGTTAATAATCCCAATCCGAGCAAAGAATCTTTAATCAAAGCTTATTTGAGTTACTTCGAAAAATTTGATTCCAATCCATTTTTCCTACAAAAAGCTGAGGAATTGTTGAAAAATAAAGAAAGTTTAACCGATGAATTATTGTTGGCTTATTTGAAGGGACAACATTCTGAGGTTGTTGCGATATCCGAGAAATTGAATCACGAGGAAATTGATGCTTGGACGTGCTACAGGATTGCGAAATCATTTGACAAATCTCAAAACATTCAAAAAGCCTTAGATTGGTATTCTTTTGCCTATTCCAAAATGAAATTGAACCTCGATTTTGGGGCAGAATATGCCAATTGTTTGATTCGGAATAAAGAAATTGTAAAGGCCAAAGAGATCCTGTTTTCGCAATTAAAACTTGCGAAAAAACATGAATTAACACATTTAAACTTGGCTTCATGTTATTTTATTGAGGGAAATTTTAACGAGGCAAAAAAATCGATGTTGATGACATTGAATCTGAATCCCGACAATATTGAAGCGTGTATGTATTTAGCAGAATTGCATTTACAATTTGGCGAAACAGATCAAGCGAGGGGTTATTTTCAGCGCGTAGCGACAATAAAAAATAGGGCAATTGGGAAACCTCAATTTACCGTTGAAAGCATTCAAAAGCTTTTGTCAAAATAATGGTATGAAATTCAGTTTTTTTAATGAAATTTGTGAAACATGTTAGACAAGTTCGGAATTGCAAAAGTCATTGCCAAGGAGTTAAAAAACGGGTATTATGTTAATTTAGGCATAGGTATACCAACGTTGGTAGCCAATTATATCCCTGAAGGCATTGAAGTTGTTTTACAAAGTGAAAATGGATTGCTTGGTATGGGCCCGTTCCCTTTTGAGGGTGAAGAAGATGCCGATTTAATCAATGCTGGTAAACAAACGATTACTATGGTCAATGGATCATCGATTTTCGACAGTGCTACAAGCTTTGGTATGATTAGAGCAGGTAAAGTAGATTTAACAGTTTTGGGTGCAATGGAAGTGAGTGATAATGGCGACATTGCAAATTGGAAAATTCCAGGCAAAATGGTAAAAGGCATGGGTGGCGCAATGGACTTAGTTGCATCTGCTAAGAATATTATTGTTGCCATGCAACATACCAACAAAGCTGGCGAAAGTAAATTATTACCA
>JACCEB011944277.1_pt1 | contig 19367 bp, 23 predicted proteins | sample 7454761 | NCBI WGS metagenome assembly JACCEB01 (sample SAMN15323454, study PRJNA562643) | freshwater metagenome | isolation source: river surface water | place: USA:Blue River Watershed | collected 2017-08-18 | reverse complement strand
GATAGCTTAGTTGAGAAATGGAATGCAGAACAAGCCGCTAAACGTGTCTCGGGTGTCAAAGTCATTGCGGTTGAATTAGATGTCATCGTCCCAGGTTCTAGCAAAAAAAGCGATACCGAAATTGCCCTGGCTGCAAACGATGCGCTCAAATGGAATGTCTACAAATTATCAGATCTTGTATTAATCAAAGTAGAAGGTGGAATTGTTACCTTAACGGGTGAAGTCAATTGGTTTCACGAACGATTATCTGCAGAAAATACCATTCGCTACTTAACAGGCGTTCGGGGCGTTAATAACCTAATTACCATCAAACCATCAATCTCTGTGAATTTAGTCAAAATTGATATTGAACGGGCACTTAAACGGCGCGCCCATGAAGAAGCCCAAGAAATCACTGTGGCTGTTCAAGGTGATGAGGTCATTTTGGGTGGCAAAGTTCACAATTGGCAAGAAAAATCTTTGGCTATTGATGCGGTCTGGGGTGTACCCGGGGTCAAAAAAGTTACCGACCATACTATTTTTGTCTAATCCCAAATAGCAAATCGGGTCAGAGTCCGCTGTGGATTCTGACCTACCCTACTCCATACTACTTATTACCTGTCGAACTCAAAATAAGATTCTTAGAGCTTTTCATATTTTCTGAAAAATTCTTCTTTATATTATCAACATAGCTTTTTGACAGGCCATTGACAATCGCGGCACCCTCAAACCAAGAACCCATCATGGTTTGATAAGGTTTTATGAGAGTGTCCATACCATCTGGAGCGCTTTGGGAACTAAGTTGTACAAACTCATTAAAGGCTGCCTTCGAATCCTCTAATAGCTGTTCGTTCGCATCGGTAAATTCCTCCATATAGTCACTGATCGCTTCATTTAAATGATGTTGGTAATCTTCTAGCTCCTGCATAAATGAACCATTTCCATTGGATTTGATTGCACCCCAAGGATTTGCGAGCTTTTTTGCATTCATCAAATTAGCGGCAGAAGATTGCATATTTTTTGTGACGCAATTGACCAATGAAGAATTAATGTCAGTCAACTTTTTTGTCACATCAGTATTTAACTTGGTAAAGATCTGCGAATTTTTAATCGAGGTGTTATGAAATTGATTTATTTTTTCACCAAATTGATTTGTGGTCATGAAATACTCCTTTTTAAATAAATATCAAATAGATAATTTCAGTTATTTTTAAAAAAAAGCCGCTTTGAAAGCGGCTCAAAATCACACGAGGAGACACAAACTGGTGTGGAGGTAATGCGAACAGTATTCATCAAGTATGAATATTCAAGATTCGATCCCCACATTACAAATCCTTATTGAACTGTTCACATCACAGTGAATTTATAAACGCTGCATATTTATAAATATTGATAAAAATCAATTTTTAATTCGAGATGTAATTAATCGATATTTATTGATATTTATCAATTCGAAGATTTTTATTCAATTTATAAATAAAACGTGAAAACGAATGATTGAATTCTTATGAGGCGAATAGTGAGAATTTCTGGATTACTCAAAAGAGTAATCGTCGTCGGATTCACTTCGCTGAGGTAGGTGTAGTTCATTGGTAGAACGGCAACTAAATACCGATTTGCAAAGGAGGTTCGATTCCTCCCGCCAGCCTCATTAACTTTACTTAATGAAAAAAATGAACCACTGGTATATACAAATCGGAGCTGATATGAATCAAGAAGAACTGACCCAAGTTAAGCAAGACATTGAGAAACTTGTCACAGATGTCAAAAAGCTAGTTAGTAGCGATGGGGCATGCAAAACAGAAGATGGCAAAGTAATCGGAAAATGCGAATGCCACCCACATGGTCGACCAGTATTTTGGCTTGGACTGTTTGCCGTAATCGGCGGAATTATTGGGGCAGTGATGTATCGCAAGAATCATTCATAAATATCGATTACTTATCAAAATAATCTAAAGACCTTTGTAATCAAAAAAATAAATACAAAGGTTTTGATGACTGATACGTTGACCGAACTTGAAGATTATGAAGTCGATTATTTCTTAACCTCTAACAGAGTAATTTAATCCTATGCATCTTAATACGGCTACACATTCTGAACAACGAGTTCTTATTTCGAAAAAACTGCTAAATCATCATATCAACATTCCCTGCAAGAATTGCATGACAAAAAATAATTGCCTACATCAAATTTTGGACAATCAACTGATCAATGAATTGCCAAATAAATACGTCACAAAAATAAAGATTAAAAAAGGTGATCCAATTATTCGAAATGGGGATAAACTTAATTTTCTATACAACTTACGTATTGGGTACTGCAAATTAGAGTTTTCACTCTCAAATGGTCAGTACCAAATCAATCATTTTGCCTATCCTGGCGACCTATTGGGTATTGATGGCATCGCGGATGGGAAACACCGCCTCGATGTAAGCGCGCTTAGCGATGGCGAATTATGTGCGATTGAATATAAAACACTTACCGACCTAATTATGTTAGAACCTAAAATTCGATATGTGTATGAAAAAATGTTAAGTCAATCAGTCAATAATGTTGAAGAACATTTATTTTCTCTTGGCAGTCACAGCGCAGAACAAAAATTAGCTTTTTTCTTACTCAATTTTCATAATCGCCAAAAGCAGCTCAATATCGACCTACGGATGATGCGTCTACCTATGAGTCGCGAAGATCTCAAAAGCTACTTGGGGATGACAAGCGAGACCCTAAGTCGCTCATTTGCATTTTTAGAGAGAAATAATTTTCTTGAGGTTAAAAACCGGAATATCAATAATATTGACTACGAACGATTAACTCAATTTGTTGAACAAAAAGAGAAGAATATTCGTCTGCACAATGTAAAAAATATCCATAAAAAAGAACGTCGCTTAGCTTCCCCTATCAATCCAATCTTAGTTGACCGCCGCCAGCGAAACGATCGACGCCACTCTAGCCATATTCACTTTTAAGAAAGGTAGATAGATTTAGTTCAAGCTTAGTGATCTAAATTCGCGTGCGGACCACACTAATTTTTGACAACTGTTATTTCTTTAGCCTGGATTATTTTGTTTTGGGCCCCCAGATAAAAGATACTTTTACCGATTGTTTGCCATCAATCGTAATAGTTCTCTTTTTAGTTTGATTTTGGTAAGTTGCTAATAATTCATATCGTCCTGGAACTAATTTACCTAAAAACATCGGGCCATTGCATTGCTAATAAAAAATAGTTTCGCCTTTGGTGTTAATAATTTGCAACTCTGCTCCTGAAATCCACGCATAGGATTTGCCCTGTTGCTCGGTAAATTCAATCGCCAAGGGCCATTTTTTAGCCTCTTCGCGCATCGCCTTGGATTCGTCCAATCCCACCCCACCCATCATGCACGACAGATTGCTATCGGATTGAACTTCAGGCAGCGCTGCTTTGGATGTATTAAGACTAAGAACTAAAAATAAAACGAAATAAAACCACAAAAACATATAAAACAAGTTTATTCGGTCTGTTGATTTCATGAGAACCCTTTTCATAACGTTATGGGATCTTTATAGGGCCAAAAGTCTTTTAAATATTGAGTTTTCTCAAGATTTATCTAGATGAAATCGCTACATTTACTTGAAATAAATCACTATCTAATTTTTATGCAACTTCCTCAGTTACTTCGAAAAATTATTCCCTTTGGCGAAAAAGCAGTTGCTGCTGTTGAATTCGCATTGGTGTTGCCTATACTCTTGACGGTCTTATTTGCAATTATTGAACTCTCTACTTTGCTCTATGACAAAGCGGTTATTACCAATGCCAGCCGTGAGGCTGCGCGCATGGCCGTTGTTAATAGTAGCCTTACATCTGGAGATTTACAAAACTTCATCTCAACGTATTGCCAAAATAAGCTGATTACCTTTGGATCTACCACGTCGCCGACAGTTAGTATTTCTCAACCAGCAGGCACGAGCTCTGGCAACCCAATTATTGTTACTGTCTCATATACCTATACCGGTTTACTATTGGGTCAATTGATTCGCCCCACAAATTGGGATCGGGTACTTTCATCCAGTACCACAATGAATTACGAGTAGCTATCGGCCAAGGGGATTACCACTGCCACCCAAGGTATTAAATAAGCTCACAATTGCTGGCCCCAGAATAACAACGAATAATGATGGAAAAATACACAGGATGATCGGTATTGAAATTTTCACTGGAATTTTGGCTGCTAATTCTTGAGCTTGCATTTTGCGTTTAGTCCGTAAATCCTCGGCAAAGACTTGAAGTGCTTCAGTTACATTGGTACCAAATTGATTTGCTTGTTTGAGCATTGCAACCAAAGCTTGTATATCTTTTAATCCGGTTCGCATTGCAAGATTGGTGAGCGCTTGGTTGCGTGATGTACCTGCTCGTAGCTCTAAACTCAATTGCTCAAATTCTTCGGCCAAAATCGGGCTCTCGATGCGAATTTCATTGCCTACACGAGTAATGGCGGCATCTAAACCCAGACCAGAGGCAACGCAAATCCGAACCAGGTCCAATGCATCTGGAAAGCTATGTACGAGCTCTTCTTGGCGCTTACGAATTTGATGATTCAAGATTAAATCTGGAATCCAATATCCTGCGATTGCAAGTCCAATAGCCAGAATAAAAGCATCGTTCATCGAATGATTTTGGTAAAAAGAATACAAGAATGAAATACAAGGGATGATCAAAACGAGTATGGTTTTAGCAGAAAAATAAATGATGAAAGGTCGTTCTCCATGAAGGCCTGCATTAAAAAAACGGGTTTTTAGTTTTTTATTAACTAACACATCGGTAGGCATTGAAAACCGACTAAAGAATTGTAAAGTTTCGGCCATGGTTCCTATTTGTCCCTGATGATTGGAGACGAAAGACTGCAAGCGAAACGTTTTTAGTTTTTCTAGACGCTGATTAATATTTACACCCCAAAGGGTCCTCATCATGAAATAACTGATTAAAAATGTACCTATCCAAATCAGTAATAATTCCCAAAAAGCATTCATGAGGCTCTTCCTTTAATCATCTTTTTAAATTACATAAGCGGTTCATCCAAAAAAACCCAAATGCCATTAAAAACCCAGCGTACACTAATAGTTTCTGTCCTAGTGGGTCGTTCAGCATTAACTCGTAAGAATTTGGTTGAATAAATAAAATCAAACCACCAATCACAAAAGGTAGTGACCCAAGCACAACGGCCGAGGCCCTCCCTTCGGAGGTTAAGACGCGAATAGTTTGCTGCATATTCATACGCTCACGGATTAATTTACTGACGCGTTTCAGAATCTCTGAAAGATCACCGCCTATTTCGCGATTCACAATAGCCGCAATCACAAAATAGCGCACCTCTGCTCCCTCGATGCGCTTGGTTAATTCTCCTAATACTTTTTGAATTGGAGATCCATAATTAAGTTCTTCAAATACTCGCTTGAATTCGCTGGAAATTGGCTCAGGCGCATCTGCTGCAGCCATTTGTAATGTATTGTTCAAAGAGTGGCCTACCTGCAAAGAGCGGGCCATAAAATCTAATAAGTCGGGAAGCTGTTTTTGTAAAGCATTTTGACGACGCTGTGCTAGCCATCGAATCAAACCATAGGGTAATAGGCATAGTGCAATGGTGCAAGCTGCTGAGGTGAGCCAGGCGTTTGTGAGGACAAAGACGATTACACCAATCACCATACTTATCGAAACCGTTATCAAAAATAATTGACTAGCATCCATGGAAAGACCGGCTTTCATCATGGTCCGGTTTAATGCCTTGACGATCGAAATATTGCCTAAAAGTGTAAATAGTGAAATTTTTTCACTCGCATTAGCGTCAACCTTCACTGGTAAGCTAACACCTTTAGCATGGCTCTCAAACATCTGTATCCGCGTGATGAGGTGTCGTTTATGAACTCCAAAAATTTGAACATTTAGATAAAGATAAATGAACCAAAATAAAGCTCCCAATGATAAAAGTCCCGTTATAAGCAAGGCTAAGAAAATGGCTGTATTCAAATTAACCCTCGCCTCGCAAAAATAATGAATCCGATAAAGGGGATCCTCGCGCCGCAACAGTATCTGCAAAACGGGGGCGGATGCCAGCTGCCATAAATTTTCCGATGACGCGTCCATCTGGCTCAACGCCGCTTTGCTTATAACTATAAATTTCTTGCATGGTGACAACATCACCCTCTAAACCAGTGATTTCATCAATACTCATTACCTTTCGCTTACCATCGCTTAAGCGCGCAGTATGAATAACCACGGAAATTGCTGAGGCAATTTGCTGACGTAGGGATTTTTGTACCACCGGCAACCCAGTTAGACCCACCATGTTTTCAATACGGGTTAAGGCATCGCGTGACGAATTCGCATGAATAGTGGTCAGAGAACCATCATGGCCAGTATTCATGGCCTGGAGCATATCGAGCACTTCAGCGCCGCGCACCTCTCCAACCACAATACGATCAGGTCGCATCCGCAAAGAGTTTTTAACTAAGGCTCGCTGATTAATTTCCCCTTTTCCCTCAAGGTTTGGGGGTCGAGTCTCCAAACGAACGACGTGCACTTGCTGCAAACGTAGCTCAGCAGCATCCTCAATCGTAATGATGCGCTCGGTATCCGGTATAAAGCCAGACATGATATTTAGTAGCGTAGTTTTCCCGCTGCCAGTCCCTCCAGAAACTAAAATATTGATTTTTGATCGTACTAGTGACGCGAGTATGAGTGCCATTTCATGAGTCAAGGTCCCAAAACTGATTAAATTCTCCATGGTGTAAGGTACTTCAGAAAACCGCCGAATCGACAAAGCAGGACCATCAAGCGCCAACGGTGGAACAATGGCGTTGACGCGGGAGCCATCTGCTAGGCGGGCATCCACCATTGGGCTAGATTCATCAATGCGTCGCCCAATCCGCGCCACAATTTTTTCAATGGTCTTCAAAAGATGAGCATTGTCATCAAAATGATAGTTCACCAATTCAAGGCGTCCAGCACGCTCAACAAAAATGGTTGAACAGGTATTGACCAAAATATCTGAAATTGTTTTATCAGCCAGTAAAGGCTCTAAAGGTCCTAATCCAAAAATTTCATTTTTTAAGTCTTTAACAATATTCAGTAAATCAATCTGATTAATGACGAGCTGATCTTTTTTGATAATCTTTTCGACGCCAGCAGTTAACTGCTCGAATATCTGATTTTCACTTAAGCTTTCCATTGCACCAAGGTCAAGCTCCTCCAATAAGCGACCATGGAGCATTTGTTTGAGCTTATTTTGATCCGATACATCGCGCTTAATCGTATGTATGGCGGTTTGTGGAGACAAAACCTCCTCCTTGCGAGCCAAAATTTGTCGTAAGGACATGTTTAGCCCAATTTAAACGGCAATATTTTGCTAATAAATGACTCTGCTCTGACTAGTGGTTTCTGTCCCAATAGCTCGCTGGCAATATCATTAAGCGTTAAAGACACTGGGTGATTAGTCATCATTTTTACAAGAGGTATGCCCGCATTGATCGATTCATCAACTGCCATGGCATCGAATGGAATTTCGATATTGATTTCTTGATTGAGTAATTGTGCAATTTTTTCTTTAGATAATGCAGCATCCTTATCGAATTCATTCATGATGACTTTAATTTGAGCTGAAGCATAACTTAATTCTGAGAATATTCCCAACATGCTAATTAATGCTTTTAAGTAATTTAAAGTAGGCTGTGTCACGATATGCACTAGATCGCTGCGATCGATAGCGCGTGTGGATAACGTATCAAGCGAACTGCTTAAGTCCAAAATAATGAAATCGTATTCGGAGGCTGCCACCGTTAATAATGTATCAATCTGATGCGCTTGAATTTTTGCTGATTTCTCAATGCTATTTGCAGCTGGTAATAAATAATAATTCTCAGCAACTTGCATCGCACCAGAGGCAATCGTGACCGAATTTAAATAAGGTTGAGTCACAATGTCAGCTACATTACTAACACCAATGGCATCGGTCAGATAATAAGCGGCATCACCATACTGTGAGTGTAAATCAACAAACAAAATTCTTTGGCCATATTTTTCGGCAAGTTGGTATGCCAAATTTGTAGCAATAAAAGTAGCCCCTGCTCCACCCTTACAAGAAACAAAGGAAATAATTTTTCCCTTCAGTTTTGGTCGCTTTAGCAAAGATTTTTTTTGTCGAATGCGCTCGACGGCATCTAATAAATCCTGACTACTACCATTCAGTGGTAAGTGAATAATATCTTGAACGCCACAACGCATTAGATCAATTAAATTCTCCTCTGTCCAACCGGAGGCTAAATAGATAACGGCCGGGTAATTCTTTTCTTGACTTAAAAGAGCCAAATCATCCAAATCTTTTTTAGAAACCTCAATCGCATCAACAATCAAAATATCTGTTTTATCAGAGTCAATGCGATTTAGTCGCAACTCTCCATTCATACGATTGATGTAAATGTAGTGATCGATACCCGTATTTTTTAAAAATACTAATTCCAGATTTCTGATGGTTTCATTGTTGCTAGCAAGTACACAGATATTGAGTTCTTTTAGTTTTGTATTCATTGAAATCATCGCCCTGTAATGGATGGCAAATTCGACGTGGTTGCACTGCCAGTGGGACTAATAATTGGATTTGATCCACCACCGGACATCCCCAAAGCACCTGTTTGCTCAAAAGAGCGTTGGTAGTTATCAATCGATGATTTAGCCGCTGGGCCATCCATTCCTTGGAACTCGCGTTGTGTAACTTCAGGGGCGTTTTTATTGGCTACTTGTTCGGTAATTGCATTATTGACGCTACTTCCAAACCCAACTTCTGGATACCATTGGGATTGACAAGCTCCTAAAGAAAATACACACAAGATCCCGCCTAAATAGTGCCAACCTGAATCATTTCCCATCCTTTTTTTATTCATTAATTTCTCCTAATGGTGCTCCATCGCTTGTCGCTAAATCTTTTTCTGGAGCTGTCGTTTGAAGCTCCTTTTTGATAGTTGCTTCACTTGGTTTAGTGTTCGGTGACGCACTTTGATTTTTTACAGCTGGTTTTTGCCCCTCCAATTTTCCTTGGAGGAAAAATTCACTTTGTGAGGGCTGAATATATTGATCGGTTGGTAACTGCGGCTTTGTATTGAGTGCCTGCACAATTCTTGGAGTCACAATGATCAAAAGTTCAGAGCGGTCATTTTGAAATGAACTGCTACGAAATAAAGCGCCAATAATTGGTATATTGGCCAATCCAGGGAAAGCATTGGTTACTTCGACCACATTGTTCTTGATCAATCCACCGATTGCAAAACTTTGACCATCGTTTAGTTGAACTGTAGTTGACGCTTGACGTGTATTAATTGATGGCAAGATGGTAGTTGAACCATTAGCTGATACGGTAATACCGTTGGGATTTACCTCAGATACTTCTGGCGCAACTTTAAGATTAATCTTGCCACCCCGTAATACAGTAGGCGTAAATTTGACCCCGACTCCAAAAGGTTGTTGCTGTAACGTAATGACAGCACCGCCCCCGGTGCTACTACTTTGTGGGATCGGTAAAAATACAATTCCGCCAGCCAAGAATCGTCCCTCCTGACCACTAATAGCCATAATATTTGGCTCAGCCAAAATTTTGACCAGACCAGACTGCGAATTGGCCTGCAAGAATGCACTTACCGATCCAATTGTGCCCGCAAGATTTGAGGTTGCCGTAGCCGATGCCGCCCCAACGATACCAACTGGATTAAATGAAAAATTACTTCCATTAACCTGAACCCCTAATTTGTCAGCAATCGTTTTATCAACCTCAGCAACCTTAACTTCTATTAAGACCTGAGGTAAATCATCAGTTACCAACATATTGAGAACTTTTTTACCAGTAAATTCTTCAGAGACACGAATGACCTGTTGCACACCTAAGGCATCAGTAATGCGACCACTCAAAACTAGTGAATCACCTGCGGCTGAAATCCGAAAAGATTTTTCATTTGGAAATAAATCTGAGAGCAAATGCTGTAAGGATTGTGTATCGGTACCAACCGCTACATCGAGCACTTGAATTTTTGTACCATCTTGCCAAATAGAAATATTGGTTGACCCTGTCTTCTTACCAAGGATATAAATTTCTCGATTACTCAATAAACGAACATCAGCAATTGCAGGATCTCCTACCGATACCCGATTGGCAGCCTCTTTCAGCCGATAAACAGCTGATTTACCTAATGAAATTGGATAACTAACATTTATCTGAGGTGCTTTTTCTGCTGCAAAACTTTGTGTATTGAAGAAAAGAATACTGCCCAATATAAAAATCAAAAAACCAGATACAACCCCTTTTTTTACCGAACAATTCATTGGAGCCCCTTCGATTAGTTCATTGATTCGCGTGATATCCCACGGATGATTTCCACTGAATTACCCCTGATCACCTTCTTCTCAGAGTTCATTTCTCTGACTTGCCCTACCATTAGGTCGCGCTTACCAATTCCATTACTAGCGACATTTGTATGGTCGTTTTGATGTCGAAGCACCAAGGACAAGGAGCCGATCGAGCGAGCTAAATCCAAAGTCTCTGCATCTGTAGGACTAACTTCAATGGTGATTGCGTTAACCACTTTAGGTTTACTATCATCGGCTAAGCGATCTTGCGCCACCGCCAGTATCAAAAGTTTTTGCAAAATAATTTTGGATACTTCTTGATTATTTGGATCTTTAGTACTTAAGATCACATCCACAAAATTTCCCGGCATGGCAAAACCTGCTACACCCGCAGCTTCATTAACACTCATGGTGAAGGCTCGTTTACCTGGCGTAATCTGAACTGCCATACTCCCGGAAGAACTAACGGGAACGAGCATTCGTTCTAATATGATTTCCCCTTTGGCAATTTGCATCTTGGGAACGCGTTGAACCAGTTGTTCTGTATTTTTAACAGCACCAACAGGAATATTGTCTCTTGGCCAATTAGCCAAGACCAATTGTTGCGTACTTAATTTCATGCCGGGCTCTAACTGATCACCAGCAACAACAACTTGTGACATTACGATTGAATCCATTTTTTTTAACCAGATCGCTGCGGTAATAACCACAGCAAGGCTAATGACTCCGGAGACAAGAATCGCAATTAAAAATTTGTTTTTTCCAATCATCATCAGATGATCTCCCCACCGAATAAAGACCACGATGTACCGATAAAAATTGCTACGGCGTAAGGTAAGCCGTTATCCTCTTTCACTTTCGATTGCATATTTCGATATATCAAAAAATTGAATACGCGCATTGCTAAATACAAAACAGCCAAAACCCCACCAGCCAATGCAATGAATAAAGCGGCTGTAATAACGCGCTCAAGACCCAAAAAAAGACCGGCTGTACCGAAGAGTTTTACGTCCCCAGCACCCATCCAACCCAATAAATATGGAAAGAGAAAAATACTAAAAGCGAGTACTCCACCTAAATATGCACTGGCAAGACTTACCCCATAGCCACCTAACCATGGGGCAGCCATACCAATGCCAGCCCCAATTCCTGTCCAGTAATTAGGTACTCGTCGGCTAAAAAGATCGAAAATAGCCGCAATCCCTAAAAGAGCGATCAAGATGTAAGCTGATATCAACACAATTACTCTTTACGCTTTACAATGCAGCAGCAATTGCATCAAATATTGCTTTGAGATCGGTTTTGATTGTTGTTAGAGCAGCAATAATTACAACCGCAGTTGCTGCAGCAATCAATCCATACTCTACCGCTGTGACAGCTTCTTCACTCTTACCCAGATTTGCGATCCTTTCTTTCATGGACCAATAAATTTTCTTCACTTTCTTTCCTTTCATTTAATAAATTACATGTACTGCAAGAGAAATTTAATGAAGGGTGAAATTTAGTATTTGACAATAGTCAATTTTTTGTTATGAAGTTGTGAGAGCAAACAAAAAAATAATCAATCGCTTTTAAATTGATTTTTCTCAAACAAAATAGTCACTACATCTGCATAGTGACCATCGAGATTTCAAAAATTTTTGATATTAAATATGAATCATCCATTTAAAAAGCTATGGTGTGCTGAAAAAGCATCTGTTATGGTAATGACAGGGCTTTTACTGGCTATCCTGTTAGGGCTAATGGGTTTAGCAGTTGATAGCTCATATGCTTTTTATGCCAGAACCAAAATGCAAAGTGCCGCAGATTCAGCGGCTCTTGGGGCAGCAGCAAGCATAGCGAATGGCGGCTCTACCAATAATGCATTACTAGTTGCCACTTCGCTTGCGACAAGTAATGGTTTTACGACTGGAGTTTCCAATGCGGTAGTTACGCCCACTATCCCACCAGGTGTCAACCCAAACGGCTCATCGCCAAGTTACATTGATAACTCAAACTACGTCAGAGTGCGAATTACTCAAAATGTTCCCTTATTTTTTGCTCCAGTTATTGGGGTCGCTTCTACCTGGCCAGTTTCTGTCAATGCCGTTGCTGGCGTTAAAAGCTCTCCCGACTGTCTTCTTACGCGATCTGGCTTTAACATTAATGGCACCAATACAGCCACACTGAATGAGTGTTCTGCTGTAATCGGAGGCAATCTGAGTGCCACAAACCAGTCCAAAATTGCGATCAATGGCGTTGGTGATATTCAGGTATATAACAATGGCACAATTAATTGTCCATCGTGCACACCAAAACCAACATCTAAATCAGGTGCTTTACCGACAATACCAACTGTATCTATCCCATCGGGTCTCACTGTTGTTGCAGACCCAACCTGTGCAAATAAAAACTGCCAGCCTGGAATCTATAATAGTAGGCTCACCCTGACAAGAAATGCTACCTATACATTTGCATCTGGGTTTTATGTCTTTAATAAAGGTTTTTCAACCAATTCAGCAATAGTCAACAGCGCCCCAGGTGGTGTTACTTTTTATGTGGCTAGCAACCAGCCGATTAATTTATCGGGCAAATTGACTCTGACTGCACCAATAACAGCAAACTGTACTCCAGGCAGTGCAGTACTGGTATACCAAGAACCATCAACCATTACCTCAATGGCCTTAGCCGGATCAAATGATCAACTCAACTTTACAGGGATTGTTAGCCTTCCCTATATGGACATCACAATTAGTGGTAGTTCCAGTAACTTAGTATTAAATGGCAGCATTATTGCCAACTCTTTATCGCTTAATGGCAATATGAACCCAAGAGCATCAGCAAATAGCTGTAATAACCTGATGTCCAATAGTCGAGTAGTTTTATTTCAATAAATTTATTGATAAATGAAACGTTATTTTGGGCTAGTCTTTTTTAGTCCTAGTGGAGTGTATGCACAATTCTTTTCAAATTGGCCACAAACACACTTCCCAAGACAAATTGAACTTCTTGAAATTGGCATTTTTCTTCTTTTGATTCTTGTATTTATTGCTGGCGGATATCTCTATCGAAGAGATAGATCAGTAAATGAGCCCTACCGCCATCAAGAGAATAGTGACAATAAAGATGAACGAGTTGACCTATAAGTCAAGTCAAGCCAATCACTTTGCTTGCATCCGATAAATATATTCAAGTAAGGCTAAAACTCTTACCCGAACGTAAGCATCTGGGTCGTATTTAGAATCCATATAGTAATTTGCAGCCTCAACCCGATAGTCCATTCCCCAAATTGGCATATCACGCTCACCATGTGCTTTGATGCTATCGCCAGTAATACTTTGGTAGAGACGGTCCATTGGAAAAATACCGCCATTGTTTTTAGCTAAGGTAGTTAAGTTGGGTGGTGATTTTCTCAATAAATCACTGTAGGGGCCGTTACCCTTGCCATCTAAACCGTGGCAATTGGCACAATTAGCCATGTACTCCTTTTTACCTAAATCAAGTTTTGCCGATTGCGCTTTCACTGGTGTGGCAAGGACCATAAGACTTAAAGCGCCAATGCTAATGTGTTGATAGATTTTCATAGTGAACTCTCTTTACAAATTTTGGGCCAGAGAAAACATCCCGAATGGGATAAATACATCACTTTGTTTATAGTTTTTTTCTGGATTTAAATCTTGATACTTATCAAAATTTAATTTGAAAAGATTTTTATAAATGAGGCGTGGCTAGTGATATGCGGCTTGATTCATGAGAGGGCCATGGATCAGATCCTCTATCCGAACAATAGATATTCGCTTGCTATGCCTTCCTAGCGGGTGTAGTTCAATGGTAGAACGGCAGCCTACCGATAGGTTGCTAATGAGGTTCGATTCCTCACACCCTGCTGGTTTTATTCGCCAGGGGATCATATGAAAAATTACTCATTAGCGCAAACGTGTTTGATCGCGGGACTATCGCTTGCAAGTTTGCATTTTACGTGGGTTGTATTGATTCTTCTAGGCTGGGCCCAACCACTTATGGATTTTATTTTTAAGCTGCATATGCTGAATTCTCCCTTTCAAGTTCAAACCTTTAATTGGGGTCTTGCACTAAGCCTGATCGCAGTTACTTTTGTGATTGGGGCTTTCTATGGCTTTATTTTTTATCTCATCAAAAATAGTTTTTCTCAAGCAAGTAGTCAAATCAATACGGCTTTACGGTAATGAGTAGAGTACAAAAAAATTTACTTAACCCCAAAAAGATTCTAAAAATTATTTTTTATTTAGGGCTAATTTTCGTCTTAACATTTGCTTTTATATCGCTGAGTAATGCTCAGAAACTACCCAAGGTCGATCTTGGTAAACATGAATTTGAATCACGTTGCGCAAGTTGCCATGGGCGCAGTGGTAAAGGCGATGGCTGGTTAGCCGATTTTTTAATTGTGCGCCCCACCGACTTAACTGTTTTAGCCAGAAATAACGGCGGTGTATTACCGACAGATCGTCTCTATCAAAGTATTTGGGGTAATAGTGTGCCACTACATGGTCCCAGTGATATGCCAGCTTGGGGTCGAACCTATCGTCGCGAAGCTCCAGAGGTTTATTTTGGTGGGCCTTACTATCCAGATATTTATGCCCAAGGGCGCATCCTCGTACTAATCGAATACATTAGCCGACTTCAAGTTAAATAGTGTGCTAAGTTACTAAAGACCGCTGGGATAAGTTTCTGCAGCGTCATCAAGCTCATAAAGCCCTGTCTTCTCCAATGGTTTGACTGCACTGGTTCGATCAATATGAATCACTGCATCAAACTGGCGCAAGATATTAGCTTGAAAATAATGGCTCATCCGCTCAGATTGCGGCAAGTAAATAACACCGATCGCACGCTCCAATGAATAGCTTGGTAAGAGGCGGGTTAATTCTTCTTGCCCTCGAAAAAGAAGCAAAAATTGCTCAAGTCCCATCTCATGAAAAAGTGCTTCATAACTATCGGGTAAGGCAGGATTGACTCTCTTACGCTCAGCTACCCCTCCCCACTCAGAGGCTGCGGTAACAAAGCCATCATAAGTCGTAAATCCCAACAAATAGGTTTGTTCCGGGTATTGGTCACGCATTAACTGACCAACATTTAATTCTTCACGCTCCCCCATTTGGGTCGCTAGTGCATCACCAATATGGGAGTTATGAGCCCACACAATTATTTTGGCTGGTCGTTGTAACTGCTGACTCAAGTACTGATCAATTTCGCTAATGGTTTCGGCCATATGGGTATCACGTAAATTCCATGATGACAAACCGCCAGCATACATTTGCCGGTAATAATTCTCGGCATTCTGAACTAAGCGCACATTTTGATGAATTGAGAAAAACTCATCGGACTTTTTATTGCCTAAAGAATATAAATAATCCTTAAACTTCAAAATCTCTTTTAGTTGAGCAATTACCTCGTGCTCGCAACTGGGAGCCTCATACGAATACTTTGCTAAATAACCATAGAGTTGCGCATCACGATTGCAATGATCGAAGCATGAGAACCGCTTTTTTGCTTTCTCCCATAAATTGGGATCGCGTTTCATTAAATAGTCTTGAATCAGATCAATTGATTTAAAAAGGCTATAGAGATCAAAGCCATAAAACCGAACCTTGGTGTTTAGATCTCTGTAAGTAGTGTTGTAATTTTTTAACCATTCAACAAAATCAACAATCTCTTCATTTCGCCACATCCAAGTTGGAAAGCGATCAAATCCTAATAGCGCCGATTGGGCATCCCTGTAACTAGAAAGCTCATGAACATATTGATTAATTTCAAAAGAGTCTGGCCAATCACCCTCAATCACAACTGCATCAAAGTTTTTTGTCTCAATCAAAGCCTTGGTAATCTCAGCCCTTTCTCGATAAAACTCAGTGCTGCCATGGGTTGCTTCACCCAGTAATACAAATCGTTTATCACCGATATCGCGCAACAATTCCTGAAAATAGGATCGATCAGTTATCGGTATTGCGAGATTCCTCAACCGCTGAAAATTGGTCATGCTAGCTTCTAAACATGGCTGCTGACATGTTTCACCTTTTTCACATAGGTGCGGAACCAATCCAAAGCTTGATTAGCGACTAGAATTAATTTCCCAGGCTCCTCAAATAAATGGGATGCACCACGAATAATTTGCAACGAGCGGTTACAACTCATTTGACTAAATGCCTTTTTGTTGTATGCAATGACTGGCTCATCGTTTTGACCCACTAAAAATAAACACGGGGCACGAACCTTTTTTATATATTCTGATTTAGCCAAGTCTGGACGACCCCCTCGCGAGACAATGGCGAAGATTTCATCTCTAGCCTCTAACTTAGGATCTCCCGCAAGCTGGAGTGCAGCGGCTGCACCCGTACTGGCACCAAATAATCCAATTGGTAAGGAAGATGTTTGGTTATTCGTTCTTAACCAAATAAATGCATGCCAAAGCCGATTGGCTAATAAATCGATATCAAAACGTGATTCAACGAATTGATCCTCTTTAGGCTGCAAAAGATCTAACAGTAGAGTTGCAAAATTTGCTTTATTAAGCACATTAGCGACAAATCGGTTACGGCTACTAAAGCGGCTACTACCACTGCCATGGGCAAACAAAATAATCCCCAACGCACCCTCAGGAAGTACAAGACTTCCCTCAATATTAAAGTCGCCGCAAGGTATCTGAACCTCTTTTAATGTCCATGACTCACTCACGCCTTAACTCCATACTGATCATTTGATTTCAGAAGTTTCTTTGCCTGATGCAATAGCTCAATAACTTCACCATCAGTCGTTTGCCGAAAATCGGAATACCACATACTCACGGAGTAGAAAAACTCCGGTACGAGCAAAACAACCACCTCGTCAGCTAAATTCTTTAACTGATAGACCGCCTCTTCAGAGGCAACAGGGACTGCAACAATAATTTTTTTGGGATGTAGTTTTCGAATACTAGAGGTAGCAAGAGCCATGGTTGATCCTGTAGCCATGCCGTCATCAACCAAAATAATTGTCTTATTCTCCAGACTTAAAAAAGTCTGGGTCCCCCTTAAGAGTTTTGAGCGATTCTCAAGTAATTCCTTTTTAGCCTGAATTAGATCGTCAAGCTCCTTATCTGTGATATCCAAACGATTGACTAGCTCTTTTGAAATAGTTAAATCGCCACTACTGGTGATAGCTCCAATAGCAAGCTCCTCTTGCAAGGGACTGGTAATCTTGCTGACCAGGTAAATATCCAAAGGTTTCTGAAGGTGTCTGGCGATCACAAAAGCAACAGGCACCCCACCTCTTGGTAACCCCAAAACAATTAGGTTACTTTCATCTCGATAATGCGAGAGCTTCTGAGCCAGCATCTCGCCAGCTTGATGACGATCTTCAAAACGACTCAGATGACTCATAGTTGGATTTTCTTCTGTATTGAAGAGAATCCTAATAAAGCCAACTAATTAATTCTTGCGAAAAGTCAAATTCCAGATTTGTTATTAAATTAACGATAAATTTTTTAAAGCATCTTTAAACCTATGCAAATTTTTAAGCTCATGAAATTGATTGATTCTTGATCACTCATAAGAAGCAACGATCTACAAGTCATAGTCTGACTGAAGTTATTTGAATATTTATATTGATTGTTTTTTATACGATAAATTTAGAATTCATAATCCTTGACTTAAGTCAATTTTTTTTAATGATGGCACTTTAGTATCTACTCACTTTTACTAAAAGTAGAAATTAAGGTTGCTCTAAATGCCCAGATTTGCACTTAAATATTTGCTTTTCAGACTGAAAAGCGAGAAATTGCAGAAAAAGTTCAAACTACGCTCGAGAGCTTGCCAAGTTCTGAGTGCTGCAACACTTGCCCATCTTGAAGATAAGCCTTTTCGCGTCTTAGATTTAATGAAACGTGAGGATATCGCCTCACCAGCTACGATTCATGCGCTACTAAAAGAATTGCGCGAAAAAGGTCTTCTTGTAGTTGAGGAGAACTCTACCGATGGACGAATCAAACATCTCATTCCAACAGCCCAAGCGATGAAGCTATTTAGTGATATCGGAAAAGAGATGAACGGCAACTCAAACTGATTTTTATCGAATTAATAAATAAAAAGCTACTCATGTAGCTTGAATAGAATGGCGGAGAGGGTGGGATTCGAACCCACGGTAGGCTTGCACCTACGCCTGATTTCGAGTCAGGTACATTCGACCACTCTGCCACCTCTCCGATACTCGATTGAGGATTGATTATAGCGAGCGAATCACCTCTAAGCCGCCCATATAGGGTTGCAAGACTTTCGGAATCCGAATACTGCCATCGGCTTGTTGACAGTTTTCAAGCACTGCTACTCCGGTTCTACCTACTGCTAAGCCAGAACCGTTGAGAGTATGTAACAGCTCGGGTTTATTTTGCCCCACCTTGTAACGCGCTTGCATGCGACGGGCTTGAAAGTCACCCATATTGGAGCAGGAACTAATTTCACGATACGCATTTTGCGACGGAATCCACACCTCCAAATCATAGGTTTTGGTTGAACCAAAACCCATATCACCCGTGCAGAGCAACATACGTCGATACGGTAACTCCAAAAGCTCTAGAATTTTCTCGGCGTGCGCCGTTAACTCTTCCAAAGCTTTCATGGAGTTCTCGGGCTGACTAATGTGTACTAATTCAACCTTATCAAATTGGTGTTGCCGAATCATGCCGCGTACATCACGTCCATAACTTCCGGCTTCCGAGCGAAAGCACGGGGTGTGTGCCACGTAACGCAGCGGCAATTGCTCGGCATTGATAATCTCATCGCGCACGAGATTGGTAACCGGAACCTCTGCCGTAGGAATTAAATAAAAGTTTTCTATCCGCTCCCCGCCATCATCGGGATGCTCGCCACCCATCTTGCTGGGAACTTTGAATAAATCCGCTTCAAACTTGGGAAGCTGGCCTGTACCTAGCATGGCATTCGCACTCACAATGTAAGGGGCATAAACCTCTTGATAGCCATGTTGCTCCGTATGAATATCGAGCATGAACTGCGCTAAGGCACGATGTAATTTGGCAGCATT
>JACCEB010988257.1_pt1 | contig 19368 bp, 20 predicted proteins | sample 7454761 | NCBI WGS metagenome assembly JACCEB01 (sample SAMN15323454, study PRJNA562643) | freshwater metagenome | isolation source: river surface water | place: USA:Blue River Watershed | collected 2017-08-18 | reverse complement strand
GCGTGTCGATCTCGCCGAAAGCCGAACGCAGTCGCTGATGCTCCTTCACCTCGAAGGTCCACGGATCGCCGCCGCGGTGGCCGGCGACATAAAACTGCCAGCGCGATCCCTGCACGAACTCGTCGGGACGGGCGCGCATCATCGACAGCAATTGCCACAGCACGCTGACCCGGTCCTGCTCGCCACCCTGCAACGGGCGCGACGGTGCGCTGCCGGCGAAATCGATGTCGCCCTTGACGCGGTCGAAGCGGGCAACCGAGCGCCCTTTCATCAGCCGGCGTGCCGAGTAATTGTCCGGCGCGAAGCCGTGGCTGTCGAAGCGGCCCTCGCTGCTGTCGGACAGCAGCACGCCGGTCAGCAAGGTGCGCGTCTCCAGCGACAGCCGGTATTGTTTCTCGTTCCAGCTCCAGTCGATCTTGCTCTCGCCGTCGACCGTCAGCCCGCGCACGTCGCCGTGCGCCTTGTATTGCAGCAGCGCCGGCGGCGGCGGCTTGATCGCGACCGTTGCCTCGCGCGACTCTGCGACGGCGGCTCCCTGGGCGACGGCAGCCGTCAACGGCATGGCCGCCAGCAAGGCCAGCAGCAATCCGCCGGCGAATCTCTTGTTCAGTTCAGCCTTCATTCTTTGCCTGGATTTTCGTCAGTTGCATCTCGATGCTGTTGCCGTTCTTGTCCTCATGCCGCAGGCGCACCGGATACCAGTGGCGATCCGGTGCGAGCCAGAGATCGAACTGTCGCTCGAAACTCTCCGCGCCCGGAATCACGGACAAGCGCCATGCTGACACGCTGCCTTCGGGCAGCGCGACATTTTCACGTCCGTTTACATAGATCCGCCAGGTGTCGACGGCCTTGGTGCCGGCCACAGCCATCTCGAACACCAGCCCGGGCTCGAATTTGTCCGGGTCGCCGCGGCCGAGCGAGGCCAGCTGCCAGATCCAGCTGCCGCGATCCTGTTCGCCGCCACGGACGGGCACGCTCGCTGTCGATGCCGAGAAGCTGATCTGCTGCCGCTCCCGGTGGAAATGGGTGTTGGTCTCCGAGCGTCCGACGCGCTTTTCCGCATATAGCTCGGGCGCGACGCCGATCTTGCCGAGCTCGCCTTCGCTGCGGTACTTGAGCAGCGTGAAGAACAGGACGCCCATCTCGACGCTCAGCTTGTAATGATTTCCGTCATGCCGCCAGCTCATGCTGCCGTTGCCATCGGTGCGACTGCCTTTGCGAATCGCGATCACATTGAACGTGAGGTCGACCGGCGGCGGCGGGCTCGCGCGAGTGAACAGTGCCGGCGCGCCGTTCTCGACCGGGCTGGCGAGCGGCGCCGGAGCAGCCTCGGGCGCGGCAGCCGGTGCGGGAGGCGGCGCCTCGGCAACTACCGTCGGTGCGTTGCTTTCCTGGCTGGCCGCGGGCGGGGAGGGCGGCGGTGGCGCGGCTTCCTGCACCGGCGGCGCAGGCGCAACGGGAACGGCGGCCATCGGTTCGCGAGCCGGGGCCGGCGGCGGTGCGGGCTCGGCCTTCGGCAGCGGTGCGGAAGGTTCGGGAAGCTGTTGCAAAGTGACGCTGACAGGCGGTTCGCCCTCTTCATCCGCATCGAGCGTGATCAGCTGCAGCTCGCTCTTCAGCCATTCGATCAAGGCGAGGTGCACGGCGACGGTGAGCAGCAGGACTGCCAGCACGATGCCGAGCCGGCGCCTCGCGGGAGGAGCGTGTCGGCGGAAAGCGGAAAGTGGCGGCATCCCGCTAGTTTAATGGTTTGAACGCGGGCTGCATCGTCCGCAGGGCAGACAGAAACTGCCCTGCCGCATTGCCCGTGCCGCGCGATCTGCTAACCTAGCCTGAACCAGTTCCGATTTCGGAGGAAAACATGTCATCTCATGACGCGAACGGCATGCCCGGCGCAAACGCGATGGGCGACACGATGGAGTTCGTGAAGGGCCTGTGGGGCGCGATGAAGCTGCCGGGCATGAGCATGCCTTCCCTGTCGCCGGAGGACATCGACAAGCAGATCGCCGACCTGAAGGCGGTCGAGTCGTGGCTGCAGATGAACATGAACATGTTGCGCAGCACGATACAGGCGCTCGAAGTGCAGAGCGCCACGCTGAACGCATTGCGCTCGGTGAGCCAGAGTTTCGCCAACGCCGCCCACGCCGCAGGCACCGGCAGTGCCGCCGGCGCCGGTTCCCCGCCGCCTGACGTCAAGCCGGCGTTCGATTCACCGTTCGACAGGACGACCAGGGCGGCGGATCCGGAGGCAGCAGAAGCCGAAGCCGGCGCGCCGGGAGCGGCAGGCGCATTCCCCGATGCCGCGGCGATGGCGGCGCAATTCGCTGCACCGGCGGCATGGTGGAACACTGTCCAGGAACAATTCTCGAATGCGGTTGGTCAGGCGCTGGCGCCGGCGCCGGCGAAGAAGAGCAGCAAGCGCAGCGGGCCGGCAAAGAAGACCGCCGCAGGAAAAACCACGACCGCGCGCAAGCGCACGCCGAAGGCCTGAGCCCGTCAGCTGCGCGCGGCGCGTTTCAGCAGGCGCATCAGTGCGCCCAGCACGGGCAGTTTCTCGTACAGTTCCTCGGCCGCGTCCCAGTAGTCACGGTGGAAAGAAGCACGGCCATCGGCGTCGAACTTCAGGTGGCTGGCGCCGCGTATGCATTGCTCGTCGCGCGCGAAGCGTTTCATGCGAAAGCGGAAATCCCAGGTCACGAATGCCTGGTCGCCCTGCAGTACGCTGCCGGTGATCACGAATCGCGGCGCATCGACCTGTTCGAACATGTGCGCGAAGATGCGCGTCACCGCGGGCAGGCCGCGCACCTCATTGAACGGATCCTTGAAATAGACGTCGTCGGCGTAGATCGCAGCCAGCGCGGGCAGCGTGCCGGGCGCGATCGTCCGAAAACAGTCGATCAGTCGCGCGAGGCTGGCTTCGTGATTCATAGTCCGGTTACCTTGTGGATCAGCGGGAAGTAGAGCCGGTAGGGTAGCAGGCGCGCGAGCCTCAGCCAGTTCGTGAAGCGCTTCGGGAAATGAATGTGGAACCGGCCCTTCTCGATGCCTGACACGATCTCGTGCGCGGCGCGGCGCGCGCTGATCAGCCCCGGCATCGCGAAGTCATTCTGCGCGGTGGCCGGCGTGGCGACAAAGCCGGGATTGATCAGGTAGACCGCGATCCCGCGCGGCCGCAGGTCAAAGTACAGTGACTCGGACAGGTTGATCAGCGCCGCCTTCGTCGGCCCGTAAGCCAGCGCCTTCGGCAGGCCGGAATAGCCGGCCACCGATGACACGATCCCTATCCCGCCTTCGCCCTGTGCCAGCAGCGTCGGCAGCACCGCGTCGAGGCAGCGGAACACGCTGCGCAGGTTCAGGTCGAGCAGGTGGTCGACCACGTCCAGGTCGATGCCGTCGGCACGCATTTCGTTGTAGGCGCCCGCCACCAGCAGCACCAGGTCAATTCCCTGCCATGCGGCCAGTAGCCGGTCGCGCGCCTGCCGCACCTGGTAGGGCACGGTCACGTCCAGCGGCAGCGTGAGCGCGTGCGGATGGTCGTGTGCCACGCTTTGCAGCGCCGTCTCGCGGCGCGCGGACACGGCGACGCGTGCGCCGCTTTCAAGCAGCAGGCGCGCGGTCTCGGCGCCGATGCCGGTCGATGCGCCGATCACCCAGACGCGCTTGCCCCGCCAGTCGTGAACGCGCGGGTTCATTGACCAGCCGCGGGCCGCACTGTGTGCGCGGGCCGGGCGGGCTGTCGGGGACTGCAATGACATCATCCTGCCGTCCTCTTTCGGAAAGACAGCGTGACTTCGCCCAGGCGGAAGCCGAATTTGCTCATCACGGCGCGGTTCAGCATCACGTTCTCATCCATCAGGAACATCCAGTCGTCGAAATTGACGTGATAGACGCGGCCATCGACCGGCAGCGCCAGCGTGTATTTCCAGTTGAATGCATTGCCGCCGCTCTCGCCGGCGGCCTCGCCAATCACGTCCGATGCACTGCCGACGTAACGGTGGTCACCCACCTTCTTCAGTGTCCAGACACGACGCTGCCGCGTGCCGTCCGAGTAGGTGAACTGCTCGTCCAGCACGCCGGTGTCGCCGTCCCAGCGGCAGTCCATCACCACGGTGAAGCGCTTGATGACCTTGCCGGAGCGGTCCTGGAACATGCCCCACGCATCGACCGTGCCGTTGAAGTACTGCTGCAGGTCGAGCGCTGGCTGCGCGCCGGCGTAGTCAGACGGCTGCATCGTCGCTCCGCATCCGGACAGCAGCAGTGCAGCGGCCAGCGCCAGTGCGCGCCACCTTCGGGTTCCCCTCATGGCATTTCCTCCTAAACATCGTGCAACGGTGATCGCCATAACAGCAGGGCCGCGATGGCCTTCAGCACGCAGGGCAGCAGCGCATATGCGAGCGTCAGTGCGAGCAGCGCGGATTCATCGGCGCTGCCGGGGTGGTAGCCCAGCCATTGCAGCAGCGGCAAGGCCATGCCGGCCGCCAGCGCCAGGTTCATCTTCGTCATCCAGCTCCACAGCCCGAAGTAGCTTCCCTCGCGCGCGCCGGCATGGCCGGCGTCGCCGATCACGCCGGCCAGCAGCGCCGGCGGCAGCGCGAGGTCAGCGCCGAGCGCGGCGCCGCTCAACAGGCAGGCCAGTGCAAACGGCAGCAGGTCGCCCGGTCCGAGCGCCACGGTCCAGCCGAATGCCAGGATCGCCAGGGCCATCCCGGCCAGCCATGCACGTGCTTCGCCTGCGCGTTGTGCGAGACGGGACCACAGCGGCAGCGCGAGAGCGCCTGCGCCGAAGTACAACAGCAGGAACAGCGGCGCGTGCTGCGCCAGTTGCAGCCGGTCCGTGGCAAAGAACAGGAACAGCGTCGCCGGTATCGCAGCGGCAATGCCGTTCACCGCGAATACGGCGAACAGCCAGCGGAACCGGCGCCCCGACAGCGGCGCAAGCCAGCGATCGTCGACCAATGCCGGTCTGCCGCTTGCACCCGTTCCGGGCTGCAGCACGGCAGCACGGGCACGCGGCGCGACTTTCCACAGCAGCGCCGCGGCAGCCAGCAGCATTGCTGCAAACGACGCCGTCAGCACGGACTGGCTGGCGTACGCCGGCAGGACAGCCGCCAGCACCACGCCGGCCAGTGCGCACCCTTCGCGCGTGGCGGTCAGGCGCGCACGCTCGCCCCGCTGCTGTGTGAGGCTTGCTCCCCAGCTGTTGTGCGCGATCGTGGCGAGCGAATAGCCGAGGTAGACCAGCATGAGGCTTGCGCCGAACCAGGCTGCCAGCGCGCCTTCGCCGACGGCGGGCGGGTGGAACAGCGCGACAAAGCCGGCCAGCAGCAGCGGCAGTGACAGCAGCACGAAACCGGCATGGCCGCGCCCGGGCTGCGCGCGGTCGATCCAGCGTCCGAGCATGGGGTCAATGAACGCGTCCAGCACCCGCGCGCCCAGCAGCACGGCACCTACCGTCGCCAGCGACAGGCCGAGGCCGGCGGCATACAGCTGCGGCACCATCACGTAGACCGGCAGTGCCAGCAGCGCCAGCGGCAGGCCGAACAGGCCGTACGCAAAAAGTTGGCCGGATGTGTAGGTCATGGCTTGCCCAGCAAGGCGGCACGCAGCTTCGGTGCGCTGGTGCGCGGATGCAGCCAGATTGCGAAGAAAGCCGGGCCGAATTCCGGATCGGCGACGTCGCCGATCGCCGTGCCGTTGCGGAAGAACCGCGTCGGCTGTCCCGGCTGATAGATGCCGACCAGCTGCGTGCCCTCCTCCACATCCGGGAAAACCTGTTTCATCGCCTCCAGCCACGCCCGCTGTTGTGCCGGACTGCCCAGGCCGAGCTTCTTCATCTCGTCGACGCTGGCGTCGGCGATGCGTGCGCCGTACAGCGCGCGCGCGTAGTTCAGCTCAAGCGCCAGCGGCGTGCGCTTCCAGTCATCGGCGCTGAAGGCGCGCCGTTCCGCCCACAACCGTGCGTCATACAGTTTGAGTCCGAACCAGCGGAAGGTGCCGCTGCCCATCGCGGTGGCAAGCGGCAGCGTGTCCCGTATCGGCGACGCGATCGTGGTCGCGCACAGCAGGCTGAGCAGGCAGGCCAGCGACAGCAAACGGCACAGGCGGCTAAGGCGGCGCATGGCTGGGGTCCGTCAGTCCTTGCGCAGCGTGAACTGGAACAGGTCGATGCTGCCGGCATGGAAACCCGCTTCGCAGTACGCGAGGTAAAACGACCAGGTGCGGATAAAGCGTTCGTCGAAGCCTTGCGCGCGCACCGCCGGCAGCTGTTGCGCGAACGTGTGGTGCCACTCGGCCAGCGTGCGTGCATAGTCGGCGCCGAATGCAAATTCGTCGACCACCGTCAGCCCGTGCCGTTTGGCGTGTGCGCGGAATGCGGCCGGCGACGGCAGCATGCCTCCCGGGAAGATGTACTGCTGGATGAAGTCGCTGCCTTTGCGATAGCGGTCGAACAGCTCGTCTGCAATGGTGATGGTCTGGACGCACGCGCGGCCACCCGGCTTCAGTCGCTGTGCGACGCAGCTGAAATATGCGTCCCAGTAAGCTTCGCCGACCGCTTCGAACATCTCGATCGATGCGATGCCGTCAAATTCGCCGCCGGCATCGCGGTAGTCCTGCAGCCTCAGGTCGGCTCGTGCGGCGAGCCCGGCCTGCTGCAGCCGTTGCGTCGCGAACTCGAGCTGCTCGGTCGACAGCGTCAGCCCGGTCACGTGCGAGCCGCTGCGCGCGGCCAGTTCGGCGAAGCCGCCCCAGCCGCAGCCGATCTCGAGCACGCGACCGCCTTCGGGCAGCTGCAGCTGCCCGAGGATGCGCTGGTACTTCGCCTGCTGCGCCTGTTCCAGCGTGAGTCCGGGCGCGGCGTACAGTGCGCTTGAGTAAGTCATCGACGAATCCAGCCACAGCCGGTAGAAGCGGTTGCCGATGTCGTAGTGCGCATGGATGTTGCGGCGGCTGCCGGACTTCGAATTGCGATTGAACAGGTGTCGCAGCCGGTACAGCAGGCCGCCCCACCAGCTGCCGTAGATGGCCGTTTCCAGCCGGTCGCGGTTGCGGATGAACAGCTGCAGCAGGCCGGCCAGATCGTCGGTCTGCCAGTCGCCGGCAATGAAGCTCTCGGCGAAGCCGATGTCGCCCGAGCGCAGCGCAGCGATGCAGGGATTCCAGTTCTTCAGCCGGATCGACACCGGCGTGGCGCCGCTGCCGAAGGTGAGCGAGCTGCCGTCGGGGCAGCTGACGCGCAATGCACCGTGTTCGATCCGGCGCAGCATCTGCAGAACGATGCGGGCCTGCGTGGGAATGGTGGCCGGCAAGGCGGCTGTCGCACGGTCGGCGCCGGCATGCGGAGCGAGTTCGAGGCTCGCGGAGGCGGACTTGTTCATCGGCTCAGGGCTTTCGAAGGAGGCAGGGGTTTGCGGAAGAACGGCACGCGCTTGGCAAACAGGCGCAGGGCCTGCCAGTGGATGCGAGCGATCACGCCGAGTGTCATCAGCGGGTGACGCACGAATGCCTGCAACGCGGCCGCGCCGGAAAGTGGTCGCAGCTTGCCGGACACGCTGGTCTGCAGCAGCGGGCCGTCATCGTCGTGGTAGTCGATGCGTGCGACCACGCGCTCGCCCGACGGCTGCATCGCACGCATGAAGCGGAAGCGGTAAGCGCCGGTGACGGCGCAAAACGGCGACACATGAAAGATCTTTTTCGCCGACAGCGGTTCGCCCCAGCGCAGCGTGCCGCCGTTGTCGAGCAGGTAGCAATGGCGCTCGCCGAAGGTGTTGTTCACTTCGCAGACGATGGCGCGCAGGCTGCCGTCGCGACGATGGCAGAACCAGAACGAGACCGGGTTGAACACATAGCCGAGCACGCGCGGAAAGGTCTGCAGCCAGATCTCGCCGTCGGCATCGCGGATGCCTTCGGCGGCCAGCAGCTGGTCTATCCATTGCAGCAGCGGCGTCTGTCCGTCGCCGTGGTCATGGTCGTGGAAGGACAGCAGGTTGAAGGCATTGCGCGAACAGAAGCGGCTGCCCAGCGGCGCGCCGCCCAGCGAGCGCAGCGGCAGCAGCAGCGTGAACACGCCGTAGCTGAATGTATTGCGTGCCGGCCGCAGCCGCGCATGCCGTACGGTACCCATGCTCAGCATTGGCCGGTGCGTGGTCGGGATCATCGTGGCCATCGGATCGTCGTCGTGCCGTTCACTCAGGCGGCGCGCAGGGACTGCGTCGCGCCAAGCCGCTCGATGGCATCAGCCACCGACAGGCCGGACTTCAGGCCGTCTTCATGGAAGCCGTAGCCGGTCCATGCCCCGGCAAACCAGACATTGCGCTTGCCTTGCAGCGCAGGGAGCCTGCGCTGCGCATCGATGGCGGCGCTGTCGAACACCGGGTGGGCGTAGTCGAATTCCCCGAGGATGGTGGCCGGGTCCGGTTCGTGGATGGGGTTCAGCGAGACAATCACCGGCGCCGCCACCGGCAGCGGCTGCAGCTTGTTCAGCAGGTAGTGCACGCAGACGCGTGGTTCGGTCGCGCCGGCGCTTTCATAATTCCATGCGGACCATGTGCTGCGTCGCTCGGGCAGGCAGCTGGCGTCCGTGTGCAGCACCGCGCGGTTCTGCTGGTAGCCGATCGCCGACAACATTTCGCGTTCTGCACTGTCGGCATCCCGCAGCAGGGCAAGCGACTGGTCGCTGTGCGCTGCCAGCACCGCGTGGTCATATAGCTGCTCGCCATGCGCGGACTCGACGCGCACCTGCAGCAGGCCGCCGACATCGATGCGCGTGACCGACTTCACCGGCGTGGCCAGATATTTGTTCGGTATGGCCGCCATCATTTTCTGCACGTAATGGCGCGAGCCGCCGGTGACGGTATGCCACTGCGGCCGGTCGCTGACCTGAATGAGGCCATGGTTGTGGCAGAAGCGCACGAAGGTCGCCAGCGGGAAAGCGAGCATCTGCTCGGTCGGGCAAGACCAGATGCATCCGGCCATCGGCAGCAGGTACCAGTCACGGAATTCGGCGCTGTAGCCGCGCGCGTCGAGGAAGTCGCCCAGCGGCGTCTCTTCCATCGCGCCGGGCGTCAGCGCAAGCTGCGTGGTCTCGCGGTTGAAGCGCAGGATGTCCTTCAGCATGCGCCAGAAGCGCGCGCTGAACAGGTTGCGCTTCTGCGCGAAAACGGTACCCAGGTCAGAGCCTGCCCATTCGAGCATGCGGCTGCCGCTGCCCTGCGGGATCGGCATCTTCACCGCGAAAGACATGTCGCTGGCGGTGGTGTGCACGCCGAGTTCGGCAAACACGCGCACGAGATTCGGGTAGGTGCGGTGGTTGAAGACGAGGAAGCCGGTATCAACGCCGAAATGCTGACCGTCGACTTCAATGTCGACAGTGTTCGCATGGCCGCCGAAGTAGGTGCCGGCCTCATACAGCGACACCTGATGCCCTGCGCGCGAGAGCTGCCACGCGGCGGACAGTCCGGAGATGCCTGCGCCGATCACTGCAATTTTCATCTCATGCCTTGTCGGTCAGAATAAAAAGCTGCGACGCCCGTCGGGGAGAAATACGGGTTGGGGGGAAGATCGCCCCGAACTGCCGCCGGTTTGCACCGGGAGGCACCGCAGACAAAACTCAACGATCAGGGAAGGCGCGCCGCTCTCGCTGCGTCGCTTCCCGCAGGGCGCCGGCATCCTGGCGCAGGTATTGCCGCCCGTGCCGGCTGCGCGCTGCCTTTACTGCGCGGCGAGCGCCTTCTCGATGGTTGCCACGAAATCCTTTTCGTCCGGACGCGTCGTGCTGCCGTAGCTGCCGATGAGCTTGCCGTCGCGGCCGATCAGGTATTTATTGAAATTCCAGCCGGGCTCTTTCGCGCCGGCCTTCTTCAGCGCGGCGAACAGTGCGTTCGCGTTCTTGCCCTTCACCGAAGTCTTCGAGAACATCGGGAATTTCACGCCGTAGGTGTTGTAGCAAAAGTCCGCGATCTTCTTGTTCTCGTCGGGTTCCTGCGAGAAGTCGTTCGACGGGAAGCCGAGGATCACCAGGCCCTTGCCCTGGTACTTCGCGTACAGCTTCTCCAGTCCCTCGTATTGCGAAGTGAAACCGCAGTAGCTCGCGGTATTCACCACCAGCGCCACCTTGCCGGCGTACTGGCACAGGTCCTGCGGCGCCTCATCCTGCAAACGGTTGAACTTGTGGTCGAGCAGCGCCGGGCAGTCGGCGGCGAAGACGGCACGCGGCAACAAGGCCAGCAGCGTCAGCAGCGCCAGCATGCCAGCCAGCATCGGGAAGGAAAGCTGTCGAACGGGGATCGCGGTCGTTTTCATCGATGGATACCAGTAGGTTTTAATTTATACTGCTTAGTCATTCTAGCGCATTTGCAGAAATTTTGTGACGGTACGTCCCGGCAATTGTTGAATTTGCCTTGGAGGCAAGCATGCAAGCACTCGCTTTTATTTAAGACATGGAAACTTCGTGGGTTTTATTGAATGCGTGACCTGATACTGGTGCTGGGCGACCAGCTGACACTGTCCAGCCCGGCGCTCGATGGTTTCGACCCGGCACAGGATTTCGTGCTGATGATCGAAGCACCGGGTGAGGCGACGGCCGTTTGGTCGCACAAGGCACGCATTGCCTTGTTCCTGTCGGCGATGCGCCATTTCGCGCAGGAGATTGAAGCGCGCGGCTGGCCGCTGGATTACGTCGCACTGGATGCCGCCGGTCCGACCGGTTTTGGCGATCGCCTGCGCGATGCGCTGCGCCGCCATCGTCCTCGCGCACTCAAGCTGCTCGAGGCCGGCGAGCTGCGCATGCAGCAGGCGATCGAATCCGTCTGCCATGACGAAGGGATCGCGTTGCACTGGGTCGACGACACGCATTTTCTCTGCAGCCGGGCTGACTTCACGCGCTGGGCCAAGGGCAAGCGCGAGCTGCGCATGGAATTCTTCTATCGCGAAATGCGCCGCAAGCACCGTGTGCTGATGGACGGCGCTGAACCGGCCGGCGGCCAGTGGAACTTCGATGCCGACAACCGCAGCGCGTATCCGAAGCGCAGCGGCCCGGGATCTATCCCGCAGCCGGCGGGATTTGCGCCGGACGACCTGACGCTGGAGGTGTTCGCTCTGGTCGAGCAGAAATTTCCCGGCCACCCCGGCTCGCTTGCGCATTTCCGCTGGCCGGTCACGCACGAGCAGGCGCTGCAGGCGCTGCAGGTGTTCATCGACACCCGGCTCGCGCAGTTCGGCAAATACCAGGACGCGATGTGGACCGACACGCCGACCGGCTGGCATTCACTGCTGTCGGCCGCGATGAACCTGCACCTGCTCGATCCGCGCGAGGTGATCGCCGCTGCCGAGCAGGCATGGCGGCGCGGCCGCGTGCCGCTCGCCGATGCCGAGGGCTTCATCCGCCAGGTGCTTGGCTGGCGCGAATTCATCCGTGGCGTGTACTGGCTCGACATGCCGGCCATGCGCGAGGCCAATCATTACGCACACCAGCGCGACCTGCCCGCATGGTTCTGGAGCGGCGACACCGGAATGGCCTGCCTGCGCGATTCCCTGAAGCAGACGCTCGACCATGGTTATGCGCATCATATCCAGCGGCTGATGGTGACCGGTAATTTCGCGCTGCTCGCGCAGCTGTCGCCGCAACAGGTCGAGGACTGGTATCTCGCGGTCTACGTCGACGCGATCGAGTGGGTAGAGCTGCCGAATACGGCGGGCATGGCGCTGCATGCCTGCGGACCACGTTTCACGAGCAAGCCGTACATCGCCAGCGGCGCGTACATCCAGCGGCAGAGCAACTATTGCAGCGGCTGCCGTTACGATCCGGCGCGCCGCACGGGCGAGCAAGCCTGTCCGTTCACGACGCTGTACTGGCATTTCGTCGACCACCATGAGCGCTCGCTTGCAGCCAACCCGCGCACCGCGTTAATGGCGAAAAACCTGCAAAAGCTCGGCGATGACGAGCGATCAGCGATCCGCCGCCATGCGGCTGAATTGCTGGATGACCTCGACGCGCTGTAAGGAACATCGCGAACTTGACAAAGAGGCAAGTCCGCTCGCTCATCGGTCTGTCATTCTTTATTGATAGAATCGCGGCACTTTTGTAAACCGTGGCGGAATCAACTCATGCTGTATCCCGAACTTTTCCGATCTCTTGAGCAAGTGCGCTGGAACATGGAATCCGACATTCCGTGGGACCAGTTCGACGGCAGCAAGCTGACCGACGAGCAAGCGCAGACGATCAAGATGAATGCGATCACCGAGTGGGCTGCCTTGCCTGCGACCGAGATGTTTCTTCGTGATAACCGCGATGACAGCGATTTTTCCGCGTTCATGTCGGTCTGGTTCTTCGAAGAGCAAAAGCATTCGCTGGTGCTGATGGAGTACCTGCGCCGCTTCCGTCCGGACCTGGTGCCCACCGAAGAGGAACTGCACAACGTGCGTTTCGAGTTCGATCCGGCGCCGCCGCTGGAGACGCTGATGCTGCATTTCTGCGGCGAGATCCGCCTGAACCACTGGTACCGTTGCGCTGCTGACTGGCATACCGAGCCGGTGATCAAGCAGATCTACAAGATCATCAGCCAGGACGAGGCACGTCATGGCGGCGCCTACCTGCGCTACATGAAAAAGGCGCTCGGCCAGTTCGGAGATGCTGCACGCGCCGCCTTTGCGAAGATCGGCGTGCTGATGGCGTCGGCGCGCCGCACCGAGAAGGCGCTGCATCCGACCAACCTGCATGTGAACCAGTCGCTGTTCCCGAACGACACCGTGCAGAGCCGCCTGCCGGACCCGGCGTGGCTCGAGGCCTGGCTCGACAAGCAGATCCGTTTTGATGGTGCATGGGAGCAGAAGGTCGTGGACCGCATCCTGCACAACCTGTCGCTGCTGTTCGAGCGCAGCTTTGGCACCGTGCAGGAACTGAACCGCTACCGGAAGGAAGCGATCGCACGGCTGGAGCCGACTGCCGTCTGAGGTCCGCTGCCGGCGAGCCTGCGGGCGCGCCGGCCGGTAGCCGACGCCGCGCTCGCATCCGATCTCACGCAATCCGGCAAGAGGTCATCCAATGAAACGACGCATTTTCCTGAACGCCGTGCTGGTCGCCGGCGCTCTGCCATTGTGGTCGCAGGCAGCGAAAAAGCCTGCGATCACCGTCTACAAGACGCCCAGCTGCGGCTGCTGCCATGAATGGGTCGCACACCTGCGCAAGAACGGCTTCGAGGTCACGACGCACGACGTACCCGATACGTCGCCCTATCGCAGCCGCTTCGGCGTGCCGAAAGAGCTTGCCTCCTGCCATACCGGCGTGATCGACGGCTATGCGCTCGAAGGCCATGTGCCGGCAGCGGACATCCGGCGCCTGCTGGCCGAGCGGCCGAAGGCGCGCGGCCTGTCGGTGCCCGGCATGCCGGTCGGCAGCCCCGGCATGGAGGTCGAGGGTACGCGCCGCGATGCGTTCGACGTGGTGCTGTTCGCTGATGACGGCAGTCGCAAGGTCTGGCAGCACTATCCCGCGCAAAGCTGAGCGCCTGCTTCGTCACGTTGCCGGCTGCGTTGTCAGCGCTTGCAGTACGCGTACCGGCGAATACGCCCGTGCCGCTGCGCGGGCAGGCAGCATGCTGCCGGAGTTACCTGCAACGCCATTGCCATCGACGAGACTCGCACCGGGTCGCAACGGCGTAAAGCCATCCATGAAAAAGGCGCGGCTCCCTTCGGCTGCCGCGCCTTGCGATGCGTCCGGGCTGGCGCAGGCCGACCCGTCGCGGTCGATATTTAGTCGTGGTGGTGATGGTGATGCATGTCGCCGTCGTCATCCTTCTTCTTCACCGGCATGCCGAGATCGGCCACTTCGACGCTCGCCTCGACCTTGCCGGCCTTGCGGAAGACCAGCGTCAGCGGGAATTTGTCGCCGACGGCGAGCGGCTTCTTCAGGCCCAACAGCATCAGGTGCACGCCGGCACCCGGCTTCATCTCCAGCTTTTGCCCAGCCTTGAGCTCGACTTGCGGCAGCGCGCGCATCTTCATCACGTCACCTTCCATTGCCATCGTGTGAATCTCGACCCTGGCCGCCACCGGCGAGCTGGCCGACACCAGCACGTCGTCGGCGCCCTTGTTCTCGATTTGCAGGTAGGCCGCGCCATTGGTCTGCTTGCCGACGGTCGCGCGCGCCACCGCCTTGTCGATCTGCAGCGCTTTCGTGTCCTGCGCATGCAGCAGTCCGGCGGACAGCAGCAGCGGGAGGGCGATGTAACAGGCAAGGGCGCGTCGCAGGGTCATGATGTTCCTCGGTAGTAGTAGTTGATCTTCGAATTATAGGATCAGAGGGCACAACGCCGTTCAGGACCCGCCGGCAAATCCCTGCTGCCGCCACGCCTCGAACACGGTCACGGCGACCGTGTTCGACAGGTTCAGGCTGCGGTTGCCGGGCCGCATCGGAAGCCGTATTCGCTGGTCTGCCGGGAAGCTGTCACGCAGCGCGGGATCGAGCCCGCGCGTCTCCGAGCCGAACACAAACACGTCGCCGGGCCGGAAGCTCAGCTCCGCGAAGACGGACGAGCCATGCGTGGTGAAGGCGAACACGCGCGCCGGGTCGGGACGGAGTGCGCCGATGAACGCTGCCCAGTCCTTGTGCACCTGCATCTGCGCGTACTCGTGATAGTCGAGGCCGGCGCGTCGCATGCGTGCGTCGTCGAGCGGGAAGCCGAGCGGCTCGATCAGGTGCAGCTGCGCCCCGGTGTTGGCGCACAGCCGGATGACATTGCCCGTGTTGGGCGGGATTTCCGGCTCGACCAGTACGACGTGAAACAAATTCTTCTCCCCTGGCCGCGACGGCCTTGTTCAATGCGGCGGCGTGCGCGCGAAGACGAGGTTGGTCACGCTCGCCGCGCCGTGCCGCTTCAGGCAGGCCGCCAGCGCGCCCAGCGTGTGACCGGTGGTCATCACGTCGTCGATCAACAGCACATGCTTGGCATCGACTGCCCGGCGCTGCGTCACCGCGAATGCGCCGCGCATATTATCCCGTCTGTCGGCCGGCGCAAGTCCGGATTGCGGCGCGGTGTCGCGCACACGGACGCAACTGCCGGTTGCCAGTGGCAGCCGCAGCGCGCGTGCCAGCGGACGCGCGATTTCCTGTGCCTGGTTGAAGCCGCGCGCGGCCAGCCGCGCCGCCGACAGCGGGACGGCGATCGCGACCTCGGCGGCCATCACTTGCGGTTCGTCCGTTGCTGCCCGCAGCATCTGCTGCGCGAACGCCCGCGCGAGCGGCAGGCGGGCGCGGAACTTGAGCGCCTGCACCAGCAGGTCGGCCGGCGGCGCATACAAGGTCGCGGTGATGCTTGCGTCGAACGCCGGCGGATCGGTGACGCAGGCGCCGCACAGCGACGTGGCGGCCGTCGCCGGCAGCGGTACGGCGCAGCGGCGGCACCGCGGCGCGTGCGGCGAAAGATAGCGCGTGCAACAGGCGGCGCAGACCGGCGCCCGCGTATCGCCGCCGCACAGCATGCAGCATCCCGGCAGCAGCCGGGCGGCCAGCGCAGCCGGCGCGCGGCGCAGGCAAAGCAGCAGGTACGGTCGGTCAAGGGGCATCGCAGGTCGGCTCCGGAGCGCTGGGGTAAACTGCCGCGCATTGTTTCCCCGTCTTCGCGCCCGAGCGCTGCCATGCCCGCCATTCCGAACGAACCTGATCCAGATCGCCGCATCGCGCCGGTTTCCGTTGCCGCCGTGCGTCGGCTGTTTGCGCGTCCGCAGCGCGTCGCGGACTCGCAGTTCCTGCGCCGCGAGATTGCGGCAAGGATGTTCGAGCGACTGGCGCTGATCCGCCTCGATCCCCGGCGGGTGCTGGACGCCGGTTGCGGCGAGGGCGAGGACCTGCTCGGCCTGCAGCAGGCTTTTCCGCTGGCGCAGCTGTTCGGCGTCGATGCGTCGCCGCAGATGCTGGCTGCCGCCGCTGCGTCCGGCGCGCAGTCGCGCTCGCGTGCGCAGCGGCTGATCGGCCGCTTCCTCGGGCGCCGGCCCGAGGGCATGCACAGCGCCGCGCTGGTCAGTGCCGATTTCGCGCGGCTCCCGCTGCCGGACGCCAGCATCGACCTGCTGTGGTCCGGGCTGGCGCTGCACTGGCATCCGCAGCCGCACCAGGCCATCGCCGAATGGGCGCGCGTCTTGCGCACCGACGGCCTGCTGATGTTCAGCTGCTTCGGGCCCGACACCTTCATCGAGCTGCGCGAAGCATTCGCGGCCAATGGCATGGAAGAGCGCGTGATGCCCTTCGTTGACCTGCACGATTACGGCGACATGCTTGTCGCCGCCGGCATGGCCACGCCGGTAATGGACATGGAAAAGCTGACCATCACCTATGCGTCGGCCGACAAGCTGCTCGCGGATGTGCGCGCATTCGGCGGCAACCCTCTCGACAACCGGCCCCGTGGCCTTGACGGGGGGCAGCGCTGGCAGCGGTTGCTGCGCACGATTGAAGCCGCGCGCGATCAAAGCGGGCATATCCGGCTGACCATGGAGGTCATCTACGGGCATGCGTTCCGTCCGGCGCCGGTCACGACGCGAAGCGGCGAACAGATCGTCCGTTTCGAGCCCCGGAAGCGGTAAAAGGGCGTTTGTAATTTTTTAAGTCAGCCGCTGTTCCCTGCGATTGTTATGGTCTTTACTTGGCGGCAGATATTCTTTCCCCTTATACTCCACGGGTTTTTCCTGGGCTTGTTGCTAAATAGCATTTAGACAACCGGTTTGCGCGAATGGCGGCACGTGAGTGGATTTTGAAAAGAAATTGCTCGATGTCGCCGGGCCAGCTGGCCCGGGCCTATCTGGCCTTGTGCGCCGCATCGCTGCTGGTCGCGAGTTATTTCGCGGCACGGGGTGCGTGGCTGGTGCTGGTTTTTTCAGCGCTGGAGCTGGCGGCCGTGGCCGTCGCCTTCGTTTATTTCGGTCGCCATGCGACGGATCGCGAGCATGTCGCCCTCAGCGACAGCGGTCTCCTGGTGGAATTGGTGCAGGCCGAGCGCGTGCGTCAGTACCGGATGGATCCGCAGCGTACCCGCGTGGCCTTGCCGGCATTGCGGCACGGACTGATCGGCCTGGAGTCGAACGGTGCGCGCATTGAGGTCGGCAGGTTCGTCACCGAGAGGAAGCGGCGGGAATTTGCGCGCGAACTGAACAGGGAACTGGCCGGATTCCGGGCGGGCTCTGGGGGCTGGCAGTAACAGAAAAATTAACAGATTTTAATCAGGCATTTGAGGACAACATGAACTACGCGAAGCGCCTAATCCACACGTTGATGGCTGCTGCCGGCTTGCTTGTTGCTGGCTCGACGTTCGCCGTCAATGACATGGTCGGCGGCCCTGCCGTGCACCAATTGAACTTCCAGACGCCGGTGACGGCGATCGCAGCCGACATCTACCAGTTGCACGTCTGGATGATCGCGATCTGCGTAGTAATCTTCATCGCCGTCTTCGGCGTGATGTTTTACTCCATCCTGAAGCATCGCAAGTCGCTCGGCCACAAGTCGGCCAGCTTCCACGAGAGCACCACGGTCGAGATCGCATGGACCGTCGTGCCCTTCCTGATCGTCGTGCTGATGGCCCTGCCGGCCACCAAGACCGTCGTCGCAATGAAGGACACGTCGAACGCCGATATCACGATCAAGGCCACCGGCATGCAGTGGAAGTGGGGCTACGACTACATCAAGGGCGAAGGCGAAGGCATTTCCTTCCTGTCGGCGCTGTCGACGCCGCGCGACCTGATCGAGACCTCCGGCGCGAAGCCGGACAACTACCTGCTCGAGGTTGACAACGAGCTGGTCGTCCCGGTCAACAAGAAGATCCGTATCGTCACCACCGCCAACGACGTCATCCACGCATGGGGCGTTCCGGCCTTCGGCGTGAAGCAGGATGCGATCCCGGGCTTCGTGCGCGACACCTGGTTCAAGGCAGAGAAGGTCGGCGTTTATCGCGGCAACTGCTATGAGCTGTGCGGCAAGGAACACGCGTTCATGCCGATCGTCGTCAACGTCGTCAGCGACGCCGACTACGCAAAGTGGGTCGCCGAGAAGAAAAAGGCGATGGCCGCAACCGCGGATGATCCGAACAAGACCTGGACTGCCACCGAACTGGCAGCCCGCGGCGAAAAAGTCTATGCAGCCAACTGCGCAGCCTGCCACCAGGCCAACGGCGCCGGTGTCCCGCCCGCATTCCCCGCGCTGGCCGGTTCGCAAGTGGTCAATGGTCCGCAGGACGGTCAGATCGGTATTCTGCTGAATGGCAAGAACGCCATGCCGTCGTGGAAGTCGACGCTGTCCGACACCGAAATCGCTGCAGTCATCACCTACACCCGCAACTCGTTTGGCAACAAGGCGGAAGACAATATCGTTCAACCCGCCGAAGTCCTGGCTGCGCGCAAGTAATACAGAAATCAGGGAGAACTAGATGAGCACTACACTAGATCACGCACACGGTCACGACGACCACGCGCACGACGATCATCACCCGCACGGCTGGCGTCGCTGGCTGTTTGCGACCAACCACAAGGACATCGGCACCCTGTACCTGTGGTTCTCGTTCGCGATGCTGCTGACCGGCGGCGTGCTGGCGCTCGGCATCCGTGCCGAACTGTTCAAGCCGGGCCTGCAGCTGTTCCAGCCGGAGTTCTTCAACCAGCTGACCACGATGCACGGCCTGATCATGGTCTTCGGCGCGATCATGCCGGCCTTCGTCGGCTTCGCGAACTGGATGATCCCGCTGCAGATCGGCGCGTCCGACATGGCATTCGCGCGGATGAACAACTTCTCGTTCTGGCTGCTGCCGCCGGCAGCGATCCTGCTGGTCGGATCGTTCCTGGTTCCGGGCGGTGCAACCGCTGCGGGCTGGACGCTGTACGCGCCGCTGACGAGCCAGATGGGTATCGGCATGGACCTGGGCATCTTCGCGATGCACATCATGGGTGCATCGTCGATCATGGGCTCGATCAACATCGTCACCACCATCCTGAACATGCGCGCTCCGGGCATGACGCTGATGAAAATGCCGATGTTCGCGTGGACCTGGCTGATCACCGCCTACCTGCTGATCGCCGTGATGCCGGTTCTCGCTGGCGCGATCACGATGACCCTGACCGACCGTCACTTCGGCACCTCGTTCTTCAGCGCAGCTGGCGGCGGTGACCCGGTGATGTACCAGCACATCTTCTGGTTCTTCGGTCACCCGGAGGTCTACATCATGATTCTGCCGGCGTTCGGCATCATCTCGCAGATCATCCCGGCCTTCGCACGCAAGCAGCTGTTCGGCTACGCTTCGATGGTGTACGCAACCGCGTCGATCGCGATCCTGTCGTTCATCGTCTGGGCGCACCACATGTTCGCCACCGGCATGCCGGTGACCTCGCAGCTGTTCT
>JACCEB010421249.1_pt1 | contig 19368 bp, 18 predicted proteins | sample 7454761 | NCBI WGS metagenome assembly JACCEB01 (sample SAMN15323454, study PRJNA562643) | freshwater metagenome | isolation source: river surface water | place: USA:Blue River Watershed | collected 2017-08-18 | reverse complement strand
GATGAAGTTTGGTCAATCGTAAGGATTCTTTTAATCGCCATTTTCGAATCGCGTCATGATGACCTGAATATAAGATTTCAGGAACATGGTGTTCTCCTAAGACTCTTGGTTCTGTATATTGAGGATATTCAAGTAAACCATGCGTGAAAGATTCTTCAGATAACGAATTCGCTTCAATGACACCTGGCAGTAAACGAATGACTGCATCCAAAATGGCCATCGCCGCAATTTCTCCACCTGTCATCACAAAATCACCTAAAGAAATGGACTCATCCACTTGAGTATAGAGTCGTTCATCAAATCCTTCATAGTGACCGCAAATGAATGTTAACGATTCATATTGTTTCAATCGAGTTGCATCTGCTTGGGTAAATGTTTTACCTCGAGGAGTCAATAATATTTTTCTTCCTGGTTTGGGAATGGATTTTAAAGCATCAGCGATGGGTTGATATTTGAGGACAAGTCCAGCGCCTCCACCAATCGGAGGTGTATCGACGCGACGATAAGGATCCGTAGTGAAGTCACGAAACTGAATCAATTGAATGGATGCTTTTTGTTCACCTAACGCACGTTTAATAATCGAGGTTTGTAACATCCCTTGGAACATCTCTGGAAATAAGGTTAAGACATGAAATTTCATTACATGCCCTCAATCAGGCGCAAGAGGATTGTTTTTTTCTCAATGTCGACATGACGAATAAAGACATCAAGAAAAGGAATGAAAATGGAAGACCCATCTATTTTTTTAATCCGTAAATTAACTCGATTGGCAATTCTTTCCACGGCGAGAACTACGCCAAAAGGTTGTTGATTTGCTTCATTCATCACTTGGCTACCCACGAGATCTTCATAAAAATAATTGCCATCCTTTAAACGTACATCTTCTTTGGGTGCATAAAGATAAAGATTCATCCAACCCTTCACAAGATTAATATCGGTAAATCCTTGAAATTGGACAAAATCCAAACCAGGTTGATGATGTGCCTCTTTGACAACAAGGGGCATATATTGCCCGTCTTTTTCTAAAAAAACCGTTTTACCCTTGCGATATCGTACCAAAGGAAAATCCGTCAACGAGGCGATTTTTAATTCACCTTGTAAACCTCTTGTGTTGATAATTCTACCAATGGTTAATAATGGGGTTTCCATAGAAAAAAACCGAGGAAGATTATTCCTCGGTTGTGGTCTTTTCAAATGTTTCGAATTTAAGATGCACGCGTCGATTATCAATTTTACCGGCAATCGAGAGTACTTCTCTTAAAGCGTTTGCAATGATGCCTTTTCGACCAATGAGTCTAGAGGTATCTTCACCTTCTGCAACCACTAATAAGGTTAAATCATAGGGATTATCATTCTTTAATTCACGGATTAAAATCGCGTCTTTGTTTTCGACGAAATCATCAACAAATGCGTGAATGATCGCTACGTAATCCATACTTATTTACCTTTTTTGGTCGCCGTAAATTTAGCAATAATACCTTTGTGTTTGAATAACGTTCTAACGGTGTCTGAAACTTGAGCACCTAAACCTAACCATTTTAAAGCGATGACTTCATCAATGGTTGCTTCCGTTGCAGGTTTTTGTGGATTATAAAAACCAATTTGTTCCACATATCGACCATCACGTGAATAACGTGAGTCTGCGGCAACAATACGGTAGGAGGGATCAGCGTGACGTCCGGTACGAGCTAAGCGAATTTTAACAGCCATAAAGTTCTCCTTTTCATGACGCTTATAATGTAAACCAAATGGTTTTTGCTGTCAAGTTAATTTACTTTACACCACTAAAGAAGAATCGTTGCAACTTGATGGAAGATTTGATAATATGGTTAGGCGCTAAGCGCTAGAAGTGGTCCGCTATGGTCACAATCCACAAGAACACTTTGACAAACATTATGAAGGAGGCAATCGATCATGAATCAAAAACTCGTCGATCTCATTAATGCCGAACAGCTCAAGAAGGATGTTCCTAATTTCAAATCAGGTGACACTGTCAGAGTGATGGTGCGCATCATTGAAAGTGGTAAAGAACGTTTACAAGCTTTTGAAGGTATTGTCATCGCTCGCAAGGGTAGTGGCATCAATGAAAGCTTTAAGGTTCGCAAGGTGTCAGGTGGTATCGGTGTTCACCGTATCTTCCCAGTCCATGCCCCAACCGTTGCCAGTGTTGAAATTTTAAAGAAAGGTAAAGTTCGTCGTAATAAACTTACCTATCTTTCTAAACTTTCTGGTAAAGCCGCTAGAATTAAAGAAGTTTTAGAATAGAATCAATAGATTCATTCATTGTGACAAACTAGATTCCTTCGGGAATCTTTTTTGTTGTCGGCAATGGAAGTGATTATAATAGTAAGGATGAAATATCTTCCTACCTGGCTTAAAAAAGTCATCTCCATCTTGTCTCAATTACTTTTTATCGTTTTGATTTTAATGGGTGGCTTGGTCATCTTTCATAATTTTTATTTTACCCCGATCAAAATTGTAGGCAGTTCGATGGAACCCACGTTAGTGAATCAAGAGTTTGGTGTAATGGATCAAAACCCACAAACGATGGATGGATTGGAACGATTTGATATTGTGATCGTCAAACAAAATCCTACGATTGATCGATATTTAATCAAACGTTTAATTGGTCTACCAGGTGAAACGATTGCCTTACAACAAGATGGAAGTTTACTGGTGAACGGTCTGCTTGTGGATCAAGATTTTTTACCTGAAATGGGTTATCAAGAACGTACCTGTACGAATATGAATGCAATTGGTTGCATTCCCTTAACACTTGATGATAATAGTTATTTTGTGATGGGAGATAATCGTGGTTTTTCAACAGATTCACGCGTCTTTGGTCCAATTGCCAAAAATCAATTGATTGGTAAATTATTTGCGATTGAAGGGATTTGCCAAGGGCAAACGAGTTCGTCTGCAAATGATGATCCAGACACATGTGGAACGCGCCAATATTTTTGGCCGAGGGTTTATGCATGAACCAAAAACAAACGCATTGGTACCCTGGCCACATGAACAAGGCGATTCAAGCCATTCATGAAAAATTATCTTGGATTGATATTGTCATCGTTGCCGTCGATGCTCGAGCGATTCAAGCCTGTATGCATCTACCCTTTGAAACCAACAAGCCAAAGGTTTTTGTCATTACTAAAACCGATCTTGCTGATGCCAACATAACGAAGATGGTGATGAAACGATTATCCGACCAGAACCATACCTTTGTGTTAAGTGAAGGTAAAAATGCAACTTCAAGATCTCAAATTTTAAAAGCGATGATGGCAATCGGTGAACCTCTTTGGTTAAAACAAGAAAAAAAAGGATTCAAAAGACAACCTTTAAAATCGATGATTCTTGGTGTTCCCAACGTTGGTAAATCGAGTCTCATCAATTTACTTGCCAAGCAACATCGGGTTGCAACTGAAAATAGACCCGGTTCCACGCGCGGTCAACAATGGATTAAATTAGATGCATGGTTTATGTTGTTAGATACCCCAGGCATTCTGCCACCTAAATTTGAGATGAAGGATGTTTCCTTTCAATTAGCATTAATTGGATCCATGCCTTTAAAGCAACTTCCTCAAGAACTACTCGCCCATCATTTATATGATTGGATGGAAAAACAATACCTTAAGCAACTCCAAACCCTTTTTGGTGGCGAGACTTTTAATCGCCAAACTTTCTTTGAGCAATGGGGGATGAAACGTGGTTGGAAAAAACAATCGGAAGTTGATTTAACTCGCGTTTATGAATCCTTTATTAAGTCATTCCAAGATGGTGAACTCGGCCCGATTTCATTACCGATTTTATCGACATGAAAGCCAATATTGATTTAATCTATTTTCAACAAGGATTTAAAGTCATTGCCGGATGTGATGAAGCAGGTCGAGGTCCGATTGCAGGTCCTGTTGTGGCTGCTGCCGTCATCCTACCTAAAGATTTTTATGATCCACGTATTGATGATTCTAAACAATTACAAGCAGCAATCCGCAATACTTTATTTTCACTTATTCAAACAAAAGCTTTAAGTTATGCCATTACCATCATCGATGTTGATACCATTACCAAAATCAATATTTTAGAGGCATCTCGGTTAGGGATGCAGTTAAGTTTAGAAAAATTGAAGGTACGTTATGATGCGGTGCTATCCGACGCGATGACATTACCGAAACAACAGGTACCAGTTTTTCCTTTGATCCATGGTGATGCGTTATCGCAAACGATTGCCGCGAGTAGTATTCTCGCCAAAGTCACTCGTGATCAAATCATGGATTCATTAGATCAGCAATATCCACATTTTCATTTTGCAGCGCATAAGGGTTATCCTACCCCCTTACATTTATCATTATTAAAAAAGTATGGACCGATTAAAGGCATCCATCGACCGACCTTTGGTCCAGTTAAAAAGCTACTGAATCCAAAAATCTCAATTCTTTAGTTAACATTCATTTTATTCCTCTATTGGTAGATAGAGGACAAGATATGTTAAAAGGACGTGAGATTATTATTTATCTAGCGATCAAATATGCAGGTGATTGGAATGCAATCTATCAAGCGATTAAACAAAAAGAATTAGTAGATGAAACTTTGGTTAAAACCGAAATCCAATCGATCAAGAGTTCCGTTATCACCATCATTGATGAAACTTATCCAGAATCGTTAAAGAAAATATATAAACCTCCGTTTGTTTTGTTTTATTATGGGGATTTAAATTTAATCTATATGTTAGAAAAAACCATTGCAGTCATCGGTAGCCGACATCCTTCATCCTATGGATTAGAGATGACAGAACTCATCACAAAATCGTTGGTAGAAGAAGGGATGATGGTTGTTTCGGGTTTAGCTTATGGTGTTGATATCAAGGCACATCAAACCGTCATCGCTCAGCAAGGAAAGACGATTGCGATTTTGGGATCGGGTATTGATGTGTGTTATCCCAAAGAACATCTTGAGACCTATGAATCGATGAAAAAAAATCATTTGGTGTTGAGCGAATATCCCAATTTAACCCCTCCCAACAAAGATCACTTCCCTTGGCGTAATCGACTGATTGCAGGTCTTGCTCGCGGTGTTTTCGTCGCAGAAGCTAAAAAAAGAAGTGGAACGCTCATCACCGTTGGATATGCCCTTTATCTTGGCAAAGATGTGTATGTGCTTCCCCATCAGGCGAATACGGATAATTCCACGAATCAATTGATTAAAGACGGGGCAGTGTTAGTAGAATCTGGTCAAGATATCTTAGAACATTTACTTGGCAGTCAAGAAAAAGAAAAAGCGATTCGCCAAAACCCTGAACCGGAGAAAAAGTTTATCTAAATTTTCTTTAGAAAAGGGTTGAAAAAACTTTTTTTGATTTGACAATTTTACTTTTCATAAGATAATGAACTATGTTTAGGAGCAACCATGAATATATTAATTATTGTTGAATCACCCACCAAAGAAAAGAGCTTTGCCAAATATTTAAAAGATCAAAAAGATAAATACACGATTACATCTAGTAAGGGCCATATACGTGATTTAGCAACCAGTGGTAAAGGCGGTTTGGGCGTCGATATCGACAATGGATTCAAGCCTACGTATCGTATTTCTAGAAAACAAGATAAAGATAAAGTCGTGAAAGAATTAGAGGCTGCCGTCAAAAAAGCAGATAAGGTTATTCTTGCAACCGATCCAGATCGTGAAGGTGAATCGATCGCCTGGCATTTAGCAGATACATTAAAACTGGATGTTGAAAAAACGGAACGTATTGAATTCTTTGAAATCACCAAAGAAAAAATTTTAGCTGCCTTACAAAACCCGCGCAAAATTAATATGGACATGGTTCAATCTCAAGAAGCGAGAAGAATTTTGGACCGGATTGTTGGTTTTATGTTGTCGAAGATCTTAAACAAAAAAGTTCACGCTCCAGCAGGTGGCCGTGTTCAATCGGTGGCATTACGTTTCGTTATTGAAAGAGAACTAGAAGTACTCGCGTTTAATCCTCAAACTTACTTTACAATCGAAACCGAACTTACCACCCCTAAACAATCATTACCATTAGAACTCACGGCATATCAAACTCAATCCTTAAAGATTACCGATGATAAAACGGATCCCAATGGTTATCGGAAAATTATTCCTTTATCGACAGAGGAAATTGCCAAAGGTTATATTCAAAAATTACCCAAAGAAGTCACCCTTAAAGAAGTGGTGATTACCTCTAAGAAGAAAGAATCCAAGGCAGCCTTCCGTACCTCGACCTTACAACAAGAAGCAAGTAGCCATAAGGATCTAAGATTTTCTCCACAAAAGACACAATCGGTCGCTCAGTCTTTATATGAAGGGGTTTCGATTGGTGAAGAAACCGTTGGGTTGGTCACCTATATTCGTACCGACTCAGATCGTTTATCGGATGCTTTCGTTTCAGAAGCGTCTGATTTTATTACCAAGACCTTTGGTCCAGAGTACCTTTCAGATAAACCTAAATCAAAGACTGCTATTTTACAAAGCCAAGATGCACACGAAGCAATTCGTCCAACGTCCATATCAAGAACTCCTGAAATGATGGCAGCTTATCTTGAACCCGATCAATTAAAACTCTATCGTTTGATTTATGCTCGTGCGGTTGCTTCCTTAATGACCGCAAAAAAATATGACGTCACAACCTACACTTTCCAAGGTGGAGATTTTACGTTTAAAGCTCAAGGTTCTGTGGTGACCTTTGAAGGTTATACCAAAGCGTATCCTGTCGTAGAAGAAGATGAAGGTAGCCAATTACCTCAATTATTTAAAGGACAAAGTTTTCCAGTTGTGTTTAAAGAATTAAAACCTCATACAACTTCAGGACCTTCCCGTTATTCAGAAGCAAAACTAATTCAAGAAATGGAATACCGTGGTATTGGTCGTCCATCCACGTATGCTGCCACCATCTCAAGATTAAAAGATCACCACTATGTAAGTGTGAAGAGTCATACGCTTTACCCAAATCCAGAAGCGCATGCAGCGATGAAATATTTGATGACCTATTTCCAATACTTGGTGAACCCAACCTATACTTCAGAAATGGAATTAAAATTGGATGAAGTGAAAGATGGCGAAGTCAAACGTATTGATTTGTTAACTGATTTTTATCAACATTTCAAAGCGCAATATGATCAAGCTGGTGATTTAGCGAAAGATGACCCTGCCCTCCATTTCTATGGTAGTTGCCCAAAGTGTAAAGAAAACAATCGTCAAGGTACGATTATTCCTCGTCGTTCTAGATTTGGTGTGTTTTTAGGTTGTGATCAATATCCAACCTGTGATTTTATTTCCAATGATGTGCCTTTACCTTGGGAAAAAGAAAATCCAAGTGATAAAGAAGATGATGAAGAAAATGGAAAAGGGGTTTTCAAATCAACCAAAGTGGCGGCAGAACCCATCGGCAAAAATTGTCCAAAATGTGGCAAACCATTAATGAAACGATTTGCGAAACGTGGTGGTCGACCCTTTGTCGGTTGCTCTGGCTATCCGGATTGCAGACATTTAGAAAATTTAGATGGAACTGAAATTATTCTCAAAGAACGTCCTAATAAAAAATTTAGCAAAACAGCTAAAGTTACAAAAACTAAAAAAACTAAAAAAGCTTAATCCTTTATAATGAAGTTGTGAATCAACCAATTCAAAACTTTTTAGAATATTTAACCCACACACGTAAATTTTCGTTGCAAACGGTGACGGCCTATCAACATGATTTGGAATTGTATTTTCGTTTTTTGTTGAAACAATCTTGGTTATTTGATCAAATCCAATTGAAAGATGCTCGGTCATTTCTCGCAGACCAAGTGCAACAAGATTTAAACCCAAAAACGTTAAAAAGAAGAGTAGCAACCCTCAAACATTTTTATCAATATTATGTGGATCAAGGTTTAATTACCATTAATCCCTTTGTCTTGATTCGCACACCCAAAGTTGCCAAAACCTTACCGACTACGATTGATGAACCTCAAGTTCAACAAGTGTTAAACCATCCTGTAGAAGAAGCATCGCGATTGATGATGCGAGATTTAGCTTTAGTCGAATTGTTATATGGATCGGGTTTACGGGCGAGTGAAGTGGTAAACCTTACAATTCAAGATGTCAATTTGCCACAACGGATGTTAAGAATTCTTGGTAAAGGTAATAAACAAAGACTGGTGCCGATTACCAAACCTTGTCAGCAAAGTATATCGCTTTACCTCAAAGATGTTCGCCCGATGTTGATTCAAGGTTTGGAAGCAAGCCAGTTAACCAATCATGTGTTTTTAAACCATCATGGAACCAAACTCACGGTGAGAGGACTCGAGTACATCCTTTCACAATTGGCAAAACGCTCAGGAATTGCTTTGCATATTCATCCGCACCAATTAAGACATACCTTTGCCACCCAATTACTCGATAATGGTGCCGATTTAAGAACCATTCAAGAGTTATTAGGCCACGCCACCATTAATACCACACAGATTTATACCCATGTTTCAAAAGAGGCGTTACAAAAAGAGTATCGAGCAGCCCATCCTCGCGCCCTTAAAAAGAAGTAATCTTTATTTGATATTCACCTAAATTGTGCTAAAATAACCCTGCTCTAGCGAAAGTTAGGGACAACACACATCATGAATTCAACTACCATGTCTAACTACGGTTAGGGTGGTTGTCCGAAGTGATGGAGGCAAAACAAATAGGAGGTTTCACCCATGAGTGAACAAAAAAAGGAAGGCGTTTTACCTGCGGTCAAGAGCACCGAAAACAAAGACGCAATGGCTGATGTCGTCCGTTCTTCTACTGAACCGATTATCTCGATGAAGAAGCTTGCTGCAGCTGGGGTCCAATATGGTCACCAAATGCGTAAGTGGAATCCAAAAATGGCGAAGTTTATCTATACTTCAGACCGTGGGATTTACATCGTTGACTTAAAAAAGACTGTTACCAAGATTGAAGAAGCATATAACAAATTAAAAGAAATCGTCACCAATAAAGGTACGGTTTTATTTGTTGGTACCAAAAAACAAATTCAAGTTGTCATTAAAGAAGAAGCTTTACGTTCAGGCTCTTTCTATATCAATACCCGCTGGTTGGGTGGAACGTTAACCAATTTCCGCACCATCTTAGGACGGATTCGTTACTTAAAAGATTTAGAAGCACAAGAAACCAATGGCACATTAGACCTCTTACCAAAGAAGGAAGCCAATGGCTTACGTAAGATGAAAGAAAAGCTTTTAAAGAATCTTGAAGGTATTAAAGAAATTCGTGGTTTACCGAAAGCAGTTTTTGTTGTTGATCCAACCATCGATCACAACGCTGTTGCCGAGGCCCGTAAATTAAATATCCCAGTTTTTGGAATTACCGATACAAACTGTGACCCAGATTTAGTCGATTATCCAATTCCTGGAAACGACGATGCGATTGGCTCCGTTCGCTTAATCGTTCAAACGATTGCTGACGCAATTGTGGAAGCCAAAGGTGGCGTTACCGTTGTTGCTTACACGAAGGACGAAGACTTTATTGCAAAAATTGCTGCTTTAAAAGAAGCGACAAAGCCACAAGAAAGATCTTATGGACCTCGTCCAGATTATCGTAGTAACACTTCAAACTACACACCTTCATCTCAACCTACAACGACTGCTCCAGTGAGCAAACCAACTACAGCCCCAGCCCCAACGCCGGTTGTAGCACCTGCAGCACCTGTTGCCGCAGCTCCTGCTCCTGCTGTTGATAAGAAACCAAAAGTCGCACGCAAACCAAAAATTGAAGCGAAGGAAGAATAATCATGGCCGACATTATTGCGTTAATTAAAGAATTAAGAGAACGTACTGGTGCAGGGATGATGGACTGCAAAAAAGCTTTATTAGAGTCCAACATGGATGTCACCAAAGCGCAAGCATGGCTTCATGAAAAAGGCGTACTGAAAGCTGCAAAAAAAGCAGATCGCGTTGCCGCAGAAGGTTTATCTTTAGTTTATATCAATGGTCAACAAGCATTGTTGATTGAAGTTAACTGCGAAACTGATTTCGTTTCTCGTGGTGACTCCTTTCGTAAACTTCTCAATGATACGGCTGCCATCATTTTGAAAAACAAACCTACGACTGTTGAACAAGCGAATACCTTAACTGCAAAACTATTTACGGAAGCCACCGTTAAGATTGGTGAAAAACTTTCATTAAGACGTTTCAAATTAATGTCAAAGCAACCTAATCAATTCTTCGGACAATATGTTCATATGAATGGTGTGGTCTCCTCGCTCGCTGTTGTAGAGGGTGGTACACAAGCATTTGCCGATCAACTCGCGATGCATATTACCGACCGTAATCCTTTATATCCAAGTTTAGCTAACGTCCCCGCTAATCTAATTAAAGAAGAAACGGTTAAACAACAAGCTTTGGTTAAAGAAGATCCTAAGTATGCAAACAAACCTGAAGCGATCTTAATCAAGATTGTTGAAGGCAAAGTCAACACCATGTTCAAGGAATCCTCCTTAGATATGCAACCCTTCATGTTTGCCGAAAATGAAGAACCAACCAAAGTGTTCCTAGATAAACATAAAGCTAAAGTCCCTCAATTCGCTCGATATAAAGTTGGAGAAGGCATTGAAAAGAAAGTTACCGATTTCGCAAGTGAAGTCATGTCTCAAGTAAAAAACACTCACTAAGAGTGTTTTTTTCTCATATAATGGAGGAAATATGAAACGAATCGTCATCAAATTATCCGGAGAAGCCTTAGCAGATACAAAAGAAAAAACCATTCTAGAAGCACTACATTTATCCACGGTTGCAAAAGCGATTAAAACCATTCAGTCAAAAGGTTTGGAAGTTGCGGTGGTGATTGGCGCTGGTAATATTTGGCGTGGTAAACTCGCCAAATCCATTGGTATCGAATCCTCTACTGCGGATTACATGGGAATGCTAGGCACAATCATCAATTCTTTAGCCTTACAAAGTGCTTTAGAAAATGAAGGTGTTCAATGCCGGGTTTTATCTTCGATTCACGTTGAACAAGTGGCTGAAAATTATATTCGCCGTCGCGCAATTCGCCATTTAGAAAAAGGGCGTGTGGTTATTTTTGCAGGTGGCACAGGTAGTCCTTACTTCTCAACCGATACAACAGCCTCATTACGAGCGATGGAAATTCATGCTGACACGATTTTCATGGCGAAAAATGGTGTTGCAGGTGTATTTGATGCAGACCCAAAAACCAATGGTAACGCTAAGCTAATCAAACATATAACCTTTGATGAAATGCTTAACAAAAAGCTTGCCGTGATGGATCTCACTGCCGTTTCTTTAATTAAGGATTCTTCGATTGTTATTCGTGTTTTTGACATGAAAGATACCCATAACTTAGTGAATGTGATTAAAGACGAAACGATTGGCACGACCATTAAAAAAGGAGTTTAAGTTAGGATGGAATCACTTGCATTAGAAGCGAAAGCGGCAATGGATAAAACCCTGACTGCTCTCCAAGCTCAATTTAATACTTTAAGAACGGGCAGAGCCAATGCGGCCTTATTAGATCGCGTTTTGGTCGATTATTATGGAGAACCTACTCCTATCAATCAAATAGCCAGTATTGCAGTTCCCGAACCTCGACAACTTTTAATTAAACCTTATGATAAAGGTGATTTAAAGGCAATCTTAGAAGGCATTAATAAAGCAGAAATAGGCATCAATCCGGTTGCCGAAGCAGATAGTATTCGTTTAGTCCTTCCTGCATTAACTCAGGATCGACGCAAAGATCTTGCTAAACAAGCCAAACGTATGGCAGATGAAGCCAAGGTCGCCATTCGTAATGTTCGTAAAGATTTTTTATCGATGGTAACCGATGATGAATATACCGAGGATTTAAAAAAACGTATCGAAAGTGATATGACCAAAGTCCATGACCAAGTGATTGCCCAAATTGATGCAGCATTTGTTTCTAAAGAGAAAGAAATTTTAACGTTGTAGTCTATAATCATTTCATGACAACTGGGGGAAGTTGTATAATTTATTTATGCCAAAAATTCAAATCAAAACTATGGATTCACCTTTAAAACATCTTGCCATCATCATGGATGGAAATGGCCGTTGGGCTAAGGCAAAAGGTTTGCCGCGCTTACGTGGTCACCAAGAGGGTGCTAAACGGGTGATCGACATTGCCAAGGCTGCCAAAAAACTTAACATTCCTTATTTATCTTTATTTGCATTTTCAACTGAAAATTGGCGACGTCCCGCTTCAGAAGTGAATGGGTTATTTAAACTGCTGAATGAATTTGTTCAAAAATATATTCAAACCCTTCATGATGATCAAGTACGTTTGGTTATTTCCGGCCAACTAGAAACATTACCAACGTTAACGAAGACCTTGTTGATGGATGCGATTGATGCCACCAAATCTTATAACCGATATACACTAAATATTTGTGTCAATTATGGTGGTCAAGATGAAATTATTAGAGCATCTAAAAAAGCAATGCACGCCATTCAAAAAGGCGTGATGAAAGAAGAAGATTTAACGCCGTTAACCTTCCAACAATTCCTTGATTCAGCGATTCTACCACCCATCGATTGCATGGTCAGAACCTCTGGTGAACAAAGAATTTCAAATTTTATGTTATTTCAACTTGCTTATGCTGAACTGATCTTTGTCAACAAAGCATGGCCTGATTTTAAGGAAGACGAATTGTTAGCTGTTTTAATGCAATACGCTGAACGAAAGAGAAGGTTTGGACAAGTATGAATCAAGTGCAACCTGAGTTCCAAAAACGATTTTCTAATCGCGTCATTGTCGCCCTGGTATTGGCTGCGATTGCCATCCCTTCGATTATTATTGGCAGCTGGTTAATTATTGTCTTTGCATTGGTGGGTCTTGTCTTTGCAACCCAAGAAATGTTATCGGTTAAAACCGATTCAACGTATCCATTACCGATTCGAATTTTTGTATATTTGATGATGGTTTTGATGATTTATTATGTTTTTATTTACAATAATTTAAGTTCTGTAAGATTCGATTTCTCACAATGGTCCTTTGAAACTGGACTCAATAAACTTGAATTACCAACACTAGTGTTAACCATTCTTGCCCTAACGCTTTTCTTTTCTTCAATTACCGATGTGCGATTTAAAGTCCCTGATGCCACATACTTAATTACGATGTCGCTATTACTATCTTTAAGTTTTCAATCCTTTTTATTCTTAAGATTCTTTCCAGATTTTATTTTTGGTGATTTACCACGATCCATGTTTGAAAATTCTCTCCTATTACTTTATGCAGGTGTTGGTACATTTAGTACGGATATTGGCGCTTACCTCGTCGGCACATTCTTTGGAAAACATAAAATGAATGTTCGCGTTTCAAAGAATAAAACTTGGGAAGGTTTTTTTGGTGGTTTTTTCAGTTCATTTATGGCCTCCTTTGCTTTTGCTTGGATTGCAGATTCACTTGGAAGTCCATTACTACCCTTCTTAACGATGCATGAGTGGTATTGGTTAGTACTCCTCTCCTTAAGTATGCCGTTGATTGCGACACTTGGTGACTTTACCTTTTCACTGATTAAGCGAGAATTTGGCATTAAAAACTTCTCAAATATGCTTGGTGAACATGGTGGTATTTTAGATCGAGTGGATTCATTCTCAATGGTTGTGCTTGTGGTTACACTTATCATTTCTTTGATTTCTGAATTTGCATTTTCTCTGCCGATTTAAATTACCCCTTACCGGGTTTAATTTGTTAAAATAAGAGAGTATTTTTTAGTTCTTGGAGGTCTGCTATGCAATCCATTATTTCTACCTTATTATTCCTCATTTCTTTAGGGGTTTTAATTCTGATTCATGAGCTTGGTCACTTCTTAGTCGCCAAGGCTTTTCATGTTTATGTTAAGGAATTTTCCATTGGTTTTGGTCCAGTGTTATTTTCATGGACTAAAGGGGAAACAAAATATGCTTTAAAAGCATTTCCACTAGGCGGATATGTAGCGATGGTGGGAGAAGAAGTATCAACAGATGATCTTAAAATTCCTTTTGAACGAAGTTTGCTCGGTATTTCAAAACCTAAGCGTGCTTTGGTCATGTCTGCAGGGATTATCTTGAACTTAGTGTTAGCCTTTGTCTTATTTTTTGCATCGAACTGGGGTTTTACCCAACGAACGCTTACCAATCAAATGGTGATTACCGAAACCTCTGTTGCCGATGAAGCTGGCCTTGAAACTGGCAATGTTTTGGTGTTCACCAATTTAAACAATGGAACGATACCAGTTAACACTGATGAAGGCGATGCCACTTATCATTTGTATTTAAATGAATTCCAAACGTATGACGACACACTCGGGGAATTATTAAACGTTGGAAAAGTGGTAGATGGTTCATTTGTTCCATACGTGCTCGATTCAGAAACGGACTTTATTGAATTTGCTTTACCAGTTAGAACCTATACCGATAGCACGACCTACACCGAAACAAATGTTTTGATTCGCTTAGATGCGGTTGTTACGGATGCAGGGTTTGCATTTGAATCATTAGGGATTGGCTTCTACGTGATCATGACGGATTATACGTTTACAGAAGCGATTGCCGAAGCGGGTCGCGATTGGTGGCGAGGTGTGACCTTAATCATCAATACCGTTATCAATTTATTTCAAGGTCAAAACCTTGATCAAGTTGGAGGCATTGTTGCGATATTTTCGACCACTTCTTCGATCCTCAATAATTTAGGTTTGGGATCCTATATCTTTATTTGGGGTCTTATTTCCGTCAACTTAGCGGTCTTTAATTTACTTCCCTTTCCAGGTTTAGATGGTTGGCATTTACTCGTCATTACGATTGAAGGCATCTTCAAAAAAGAAATTCCAGCGACGATCAAAAATTCGATTTCTTTAATTGGCTTTTTTATATTAATGAGTTTAATGGTGTTTTTATTGATTAAAGACATATTGGCATTAGTCTTGGTGTTATAAGATGCAAGAACAAATGGTTCGGTTTTTACAAAGTATTGGATTAACCGATCCAGAACGTTTTGACATGCAATTCGAAGCTGTGACCAAGAATCCCCTTAAACCTCAACAATGGGACATGATTGTTACCAAGGATACACCTTGGACTTACGATTTACTTGAGCCGTTTCTTGCAGGCATCAGTCAATTAAATTATCCATCGCACTTTACGTTTACCTATCGCCAACCACCAACCTTAGCCTCGATGCTGCAATTAATGATGGATTGGTATCGTGTTCAATTTCGCCAACCTTATGGAAGATTACCTTTACTCAACGGAAATTCCATTACCATTACCTACCCCAATCAAGAAGCTTTCGATCAAGAAAAATCGATGTGGACTCAATTGAATGATCTATTTATTTTCTTACAATATCCCTTGGTTTTTAAACATAAAATCCTTCCACGTGTTGCTGAAGTCAATCAAGAAAAAGTTGATCAACTTCAAGAACAAGTAAAGGCCGTGATCGCTTCTCGCATTGAAGATGAAGAACAAGATCTGTTTATGCGTGAACATCTCGAACGCATTAAAGAAGCGGAAACCCAACTTGCCATCAGTTATGAACAAGATGTCAAGCAACAAGTCAATGTCGAGGCTAAGAAGAAACTTCGTCAAAAGGGTGAACATGTCCCCATGGCGATTCAAGATATCAAACTCAATAGCGGCCATGTCGAAGTCATTGGCTCCATTTACAATTTATTTCGCAGAGAATTTAGTGGCAATCTTGTGATTCGTTTTGTCTTGGCAGAAGGATCGCACGCGATTCTTGCTTCCATCAATGATCGCGATGCCGATATCGATCAAGCTTTATTACAAGGCTTACAAGAAGGTGACCGTATTCGCGTTCGCGGCGGCGTTGCCCTTGATCAAATCAATCAAGAACCTCGCATTTATATTAAAGAGTTAGTCAAAGTGAATCCCTTACCGATGCGCGAAGATAATAGTAGTCGTAAGCGCGTCGAGTTACATTTACATACCAAAATGTCGACGATGGATGGTGTCGGTGATATCGACGCTTATTGTGCGCTAGCTAAGCATATGGGACATGAAGCGATTGCGATTACCGATCATGGTGTCGTTCAAGGATTTCCTGAAGCGCAAGCGGCGGCTAAAAAGCATGGTCTAAAAATGATCTATGGTTCAGAGCTTTATATGATTGATGAAAATATTTCTCACATCATGAACGCCAGTCAAACCTCATTACAAAAAACAGATTATGTAGTGTTTGACTTAGAAAGCACTGGATTATCCTCACGGTATGATCGCATCATTGAAATCGGTGCTTTACGCATTAGACAAGGGGCGATTATCGATCGCTTATCGATGCTATTACATCCGGGTGATGTTCAGATAAGTGCTGCTGCAAGTGACGTCAGCGGCATCACCATGAAAATGTTAGATGGTCAACCAACATTCGCGGCGGTCAAAGATAAAATTAATCAGTTCTTTAAAGATGCAATCGTGGTGTCCCATAACGCCCCTTTTGATATGGGATTTATGGTAACTGCTTTTGAACAATTAGGGATAAGCTTTAAACCACCTGTCATTGATACATTGACCTTATCGCGTTATTTATATCCGGAAGCTAATAGTCATCGCCTCGGAGCACTTGCAAAAAGATTGGGCATTTCATACGAAGAAGATAAAGCCCACCGGGCGATTTATGATGCTGAAGTCTTAGTGGCGATCTGGGAAGCGTTACGGCAAAAAATCATTGTGGATCATCGTATTCAACTTCACCAAGATTTAAAACAGTTGAATCAAGTTAATACCTTGTCTAAAAATTTAAGAAGTTACCATGTCACGGTGTTAGCCAAAAACACCAAAGGCTTAAAAGCTCTTTACGAATTGGTGTCAGAAAGTCATCTCAACTATTTTGCAGATATTCCAAGAACACCGCGAGATTTACTTTTGAAACATCGTGAGCATTTATTGATTGGCTCCGCTTGTTTAAATGGTGAAGTATTTGAAACCGCAAAAACCGGATCGCGCGAAGCCCTCCAAAAAGTGATGGCGATGTACGACTTTATCGAAATTCAACCACTGGAACAATACGATTATTTAATTCATATCGGCACCTTACCTTCTCAAGACATGGTGAAGACTTTATTAAAAGAAATCATCACCGTTGCCAAAGATTTAAAGAAGATGATTGTTGCCACTGGCGACTGCCATTACGTCAATCCTGACGATCATTTAATTCGAGATGTTTACATTTTTGCTAAAGGTTTAAAAGGTGTGAATCACCCGATGAATCCTTACTTCCGAAAAGATTTACCTAAGTTTGAAAATCCGCATCAGCACTTTCGTTCCACAAATGAAATGTTAGAAGCCTTTGCCTGGTTAGGAAAAGAAGAAGCTGAACGAATCGTCATTGATCATCCAATTGCAATCGCAAAGATGATTGAAAAAATGGAACCGATTCAATCAACGCTTCGAACACCTGCGATTGAAGGTGCAGACAAAATGTTAAGAGACATTTGTTTTGAAAAAGCACATGCGCAGTATGGCAAGGTTTTACCGCCACTGATTCAAGAACGGTTAGAGACTGAATTGAATGGGATTATTAAATCTGGCTACGCCGTCATTTATTACATCACCAGTAAAATCATTGCCCAAGCCAATGAAAAAGGTTTTATTGTGGGTTCACGAGGATCAGTTGGAAGTTCATTTGCTGCAACGATGGCAGGTATCACCGAAGTGAATCCATTACCTCCCCATTATTATTGCTTAGAATGTCAGTATGTTGAATTTAACCAAGATGCTAAATATAAATCCGGTTTTGATTTACCGGTTAAATTATGTCCTGAATGCGGTCACTTACTGAAGAGTGATGGTCAAAATATTCCCTTTGCGACCTTCTTAGGATTTAATGCGAATAAAGTTCCGGATATCGATTTAAATTTCCCTCGCGATTATCAATCCCTTGCCCATGAAGCGACTAAAACTTTATTAGGTGATCATCAAGTTTATCGAGCAGGAACCATTGAAACCGTTGCCGAAAAAACAGCGTATGGTTATGTTAGAGGCTACTTTGAAACGATGGGTGAAGATGTCACAAAGCTTAAGCAAGCTGAATTAACATATCTTGCTAAAAAAGCTGAAGGGGTTCGTCGAACTTCTGGTCAACACCCTGGTGGGATTGTTGTGGTCCCTAAAGAATTTAGTGTCTATGACTTTACCCCCATTCAACGGCCTGCGGATAATTTAGAAACCAATATCGTCACCACCCACTTTGCCTTTGATTCACTCCACGATGCCTTATTAAAATTTGATATGTTAGGCCACGTTGATCCGATGGCATTAAAAATGAATGCGGATTTAACAGGGATGAAGATTGATGATATTCCATTAAATGATCCTGATGCATTAAAGTGTTTTGCTTCAGATTCAGTGTTAAATCGTAAAGAAAAATATGTAGAGATGGTCAATGGTGCGATGGGACTACCTGAATTTGGTACAAATCTCGGGATGGATATTTTGAACGTCATCAATCCAAAGTCGTTTAATGACTTGGTGATCATTTCAGGTTTAGCTCACGGAACCGATGTCTTTAATGGTAATGCGAGAAATTTAATTACCGATAAAGTTGCAACCGTGGATGAAGTGATTGGCTGCCGTGATGACATCATGACCTATTTAATCTCCAAAGGCATCGATGCTTTAATCGCTTTTAAAATCATGGAAGATGTGCGAAAAGGAAAAAAATTAACCAAAGAATATACCGAGTTGATGAGACAAGTTCATGTTCCTGAATTCTATATTGATTCCTGTAATAAAATTAAATATCTTTTCCCAAAAGCTCACGCGGTTGCTTATGTGACAATGGCAGTTAGAGTAGCCTATTTTAAAGTTCATCATCCACTAGCGTACTATGCTACTTACTTTACCTTACGATCCAAACAATATGATTACGAATTGATGCGATCATCCAGCAAAGAAATATATCAACAACTCCAACGGTATAAACGCCAAAAGAATGAATTAAAGAAAAAGCTTTCACCGAAAGAAGCGGATTTAGAAGTGACGTTAATGAATGCTTTGGAAATGAAAGAAAGAGGATTTGAGATTTTACCGATTGATTTAGAAAAGTCCCAAGCAGAAGCTTTTATCATTGATGAAGCCAAACAAGGATTAATTCCTCCTTTTACCGTGATTGATGGGATTGGCGCGAATGCGGCCTTATCGATTGTCAAAGCTAGAGAAGAACGGATGTTTGTCAGCGCAAAAGACTTAATGAATCGAACCAAACTTTCGAACACAAACATTGAAAAACTCAAAACCCAAGGTGTGTTGAAGGCAATTGAAGAAGAGGAAACGGTTTCTTTATTTTCATTTGCCGATTAAATAGGTAAAATAGATTGACTCGGGATGTGGCGTAGCTTGGTAGCGCGCTTGGTTCGGGACCAAG
>JACCEB011510246.1_pt1 | contig 19369 bp, 22 predicted proteins | sample 7454761 | NCBI WGS metagenome assembly JACCEB01 (sample SAMN15323454, study PRJNA562643) | freshwater metagenome | isolation source: river surface water | place: USA:Blue River Watershed | collected 2017-08-18 | reverse complement strand
GCCGCGATCATTCGGGTGGAGTCCGCCGAACAAGCCATAGCTGTCGCCAACCAAACGCCGTTTGGCCTTGGTGCGGCGCTGTGGACGTCAGACCCAGACCGCGCTCGAATTTTGTCGCGACAAATGGACGCAGGTGCTGTCTTTATCAATGGCATGGTGGCGTCCGATCCCAGACTGCCTTTTGGTGGAACCAAGCAGTCTGGTTATGGCCGCGAATTGGCCCATTTGGGGCTACACGAATTTACCAATATCAAGACCGTGTGGACAGGCCCCGTTCGCACTTAAAATTTGCAGATCACTCTTTAAAAGGAAATCCCAATGACAAGCGCAACAGCATACAACCCCATTGTTTTGAAACCCGATCAACTCAAGAGCCACGATCGTGGCGGCGGCGCTAAGACCATCCCGCTCGTGTCTCCAGCTATTGGTGCTTCCACTTTCATCAACGGTATTACCGAATTTGGACCTAGTGCTGCCATTGCTTTTCACAGCCACAACTGTGAAGAGAGTGTCATGCTGCTGGAAGGCAATGCCATTCTCGAAATGGAAGGCCACGAGTCTGTGGTTCTCAAAAAACACGACACCACATGGCTTCCTGCCAATTTGTCACACCGCTTCCGTAACCTTTCTGACACTGAATCAATGAAGATTCTTTGGATCTATGCCAACGCCCAGGCCACACGCAAGCTCACTGAGACGGGCGAGACGCGCTTTGTCTATGCTGAGCACAAGGGTTAAACTGAGCATACTGTTGAAGTCGAACAATGGCTTCAATGAAGCTCAATCAAGTAGAACAAGGTTTTAAATGAATGCTAAACAGGCACTAGCGCCCACTGGAAAGTTGCGCGCGGGTATGAATATCGGCAACAACTTGTTCACACGCCAAAATGAAGCAGGGGGCTTGTATGGTGTGAGTGTCGACTTGATGCAAGAACTGGCCCGTTCTCTGGATGTCCCACTTGAGATGGTGGTCTATGACCAACCTGGTCAGGTTGCTGATGATGTTGGCAACGACAAGTGGGATGTTGCCATCTTGGCCATTGAACAAACAAGGGCGAAAACTATTTTGTTTTCTCTCCCAATGACCGAAATCGAAGCGGGTTATATCGTCCCTCAAAATTCAACTTTTCAAGTTGCTGCTGACGTCGATTCAAATGGCATCAAGATAGCGGCTCCTGCGAAAGCTGGCTATGAGCTTTATTTGAGCAATCATTTGAAAAATGCCTCAATTGTTCACTCCAAAAACTTTGCAAATTCTCTGGAGATGTTCAATCAAAAAGAAGTTGACGCTGTGGCAGGGCTTAAACCAAATCTGATTGAATCGATGTATCTTTTGCCCACGGGAAGATTACTCGACGGAAATTTCATGACTGTGAATCACGGTTTTTCAGTCCCTCTGGGAAAAGTGGATTCGGCGGGATTTTTGGAAAAATTTGTCAAAGAGTTGATTGCCAAAGATTTTATTGGCAACTCAATTCGCAAGCATCAGATCAAAGGTTTGGCTGCTATCCAAGCAAGTTGAGATTAAAGAGTGGTGCGCGAAATTCCATTCAACAATCATCGCCATGAATAAAATTTCCTATGGTTTAGGCGACAAAGTTTGCCTAATCACGGGCGGTGCCCAAGGTATAGGCGAGGCCTGTGCGCGACTGTTTTTGGAGGAAGGTGCGCGTGTGGTCCTTGTGGATATTCACAAGGAGAAGGGCGAGTCTCTTCAATCTCAATTGCAAGCGCAAGGACACGAGGTTCTTTTTGTTGCCACTGACATTGGCAACAAGGTGGAGGTCGATTCTCTCGTCACTCATGTGCTTGCAACATTTGGCCGCATTGATGTCTTGGTTAGCAATGCTGGCATCTTCAAAGCAGCCCCATTTTTAGAAGTGACAGAATCCGATTTTGACGAAGTCTTGCGGGTTAATTTGCGAGGTTCGTTTTTGATGGGGCAAGCGGTTGCGCGTGTGATGAAGGCGCAGGGTGGTGGTGCCATTGTTCACATGAGTTCTGTCAATGGGGTGCTGGCCATCCCGGAAATTGCGTCCTACAACGTCAGCAAAGGCGGCCTCAACCAGCTGACCAGGGCAATGGCCTTGGCTTTGGCCGATGACGGTATTCGGGTTAACGCGGTAGCACCCGGTACCATCGCCACTGAATTGGCCACCAAGGCGGTCTTGACCAGTGAAGAAGCGCGCCAAAAAATTCTTGGCCGAACACCCATGAAACGCTTGGGAGATCCGAGGGAAGTCGCGCATGTGGTGGCTTTTTTGGCCAGTGATGCTTCCAGCTACATCACCGGAGAAGTGATCACAGTGGATGGTGGCCGAATGGCCTTGAATTACACCGTGAAAATTTAGGCTTAGCTTTAAGCTTAGCTTTAGGGCTAGGGGTTGACGCTAGCACAAAGCAACCTTGCATTATTCAGGGGCTTCAGCAGGTGTTTCTTGATGTTTTATTCAAAACAGCTTCAAATACTTTTTACATTACCTTTTGGAGCCACTGCCAATGAAGCTGTCTGTGAATGGAAAGAGTCATACGCTCGATGTTGAGCCCGAAATGCCCTTGTTGTGGGCCTTGCGCGACGAACTCAACATCAAAGGACCTAAGTTTGGTTGTGGTGTTGCGCTGTGTGGCTCCTGCACGGTGCTTTTGAACGGGGAGCCTGTTCGGTCTTGCTCGTACCCTGTCTCAGTAGCAGCAGGCCAAAAGGTGGTCACCATTGAGGGCTTGGCAGACAAAGGCAAGTTGCATGCTGTGCAACAAGCTTGGATCGAACACCAGGTACCGCAGTGTGGCTATTGCCAAGGAGGTCAAATTTTGGCTGCCGTGGCCTTGCTCAAGAAAAAACCAAAGCCCACCGACCAAGACATTGATGCCGCGATGACCAACATCTGTCGCTGCGGTACTTACGCTCGCATCCGAGCAGCCATTCATTCCGTGGCCAAGAAGGGAGGCCGCGCATGAACTCCAATCTGAAATCTGAGATTTCAAAAGCAAATGCAAATGCAGATGCAATAGCAGATCCAATTCCAAAAAAGGTAGGCATCGACCGTCGTCACTTCCTCAAGGTATCTAGCACTGCCAGTGCGGGCATGTCATTGGGATTCTTCTTGCCTGAGCGCGCCCATGCAGCAGATACACCCCAACTCAATGTGTGGATAGAAATTGAACCCAACAATACCATCGTGATTCGCTATGCACGAGCTGAAATGGGGCAGGGCAGCATGACTTCTGCGCCCATGATGATTGCCGAAGAACTTGAAGCCGATTGGAAGAAAGTCCGCGTTGAATACGCAACCGCACATGAAAACTTGCGCACCAAACGTGCCTATGGTGACATGGCGTCTGTGGGCAGTCGAACCATTCGTCACTCACAAGAGTACTTGCGCAAAGCCGGCGCTACAGCCAGAGAGATGCTGATTGTGGCAGCGGCCCAAAAATGGAATGTACCGGCAAGCGAGTGCAAGGCCTCCTTGAGTAGGGTCACTCACGCCCCGAGCAAACGTTCTTTGACTTATGGTCAATTGGCAGCTGATGCCGCCAAGTTGGAGGCGCCCAAAACTGTCCAGCTGAAAGACCCCAAAAATTGGACGCTGATTGGAAAGTCTATTCCTCGCGTTGACATCCCAGAGATTGTGCTTGGTCAGCGCAGTTATGGCATTGACACGCAGTTGCCTGGCATGTTGCATGCGGCTGTGGCGGCATGCCCAGTATTCAATGGCAAAGTGAAATCTTTGGATGCCTATAAGGTGGAAAATCGCCGCGGCATTGTCAAGGTTTTAAACATGGGTGAATTTGTGGCTGTGGTCGCCGACAACTGGTGGCGTGCCAAAGAAGCCCTGCGTGAAGTTTCTGTCGAATGGGATGTGGGCGAGCACGGCACCCTCACCAGCGCGGCCATCATGGCACACTTCAAGGCGGGTATGGAGCAAAGTGAATTGGCTGTGGCGCGCAATGATGGCAATACAGTAGAAGCACTGTCTAAATCAGCCAAAGTGGTAGAGGCTGACTACTTTACGCCTTACTTGGCGCATGCCACCATGGAGCCCATGGTGTGCACAGCCTGGTTGCAGGGTGACAAACTTGAAGTTTGGTCTTCCACCCAAAATCCAGAAGCAACCTTGGCTGTCAGCGCAGCCACTGCGGGTGTGCCGCAAGCCAATGTGAAAGTGCATCCGGTGCAATTGGGCGGTGGTTTGGGTCGAAAAAGTCCCCAAGACTTTACACGCCAAGCAGTCATGATTGCCAAGGCCATGTCTGGAAAGCCTGTCAAAATGTTGTGGTCTCGCGAAGAGGAAATTCAACATGGTCTTTACAGGCCTGCCAGTTTGATGCGATTCAAAGGTGGCCTAAATGCCAATGGCAAAGTAGAGGCCCTGCACATTCGTGTCAGCGCACCTTCAATTTTGGCTACACTTTTGAAGTTGCCTTTGCCACGCGGTGTGGATGGCCAGGCTGTGGCCAGTTTCAATGATCATCCCTACGATATACCCAACACCTTGGTTGATTATGCGCAGCGCAACACCAATGTGCCCGTGGGTTTTTGGCGCACGGTTGGTCATTCTCAAAATCCTTTTGGTCGTGAATGCTTCATTGACGAATTGGCGCTGGCGGCTGGCAAAGATCCTGTGGCTTTCCGTTTGGACATGTTGCCTAACAACGAAAAGTCAAAGCGCGACAGAAGTATCTTAGAAGCCGTGACCAAGGCTGCAGACTGGGGCAGTCAATTGCCCAATGGCGTGTTTCGCGGGGTGGCAGAAACAGAAGGCTATGGCAGTTGGACCGCGTGTGTGTGCGAAGTTTCTGTGAATGCCAAAAACGAAGTCAAGATTCACCGAGTGGTCATTGGCATTGACCCAGGCTATGCGGTCAACCCAGACAACATCGTGGCTCAATTTCAGGGCAGTGTTGTGCATGGTCTGACCGCTATTTTTTGGGGTGAAAACACCATCAAAGAAGGTCGTGTTGAGCAATCTAATTTCCACGACTACCGCATGATGCGTTTGAATGAGATGCCCAAAGTAGAAGTGGTGATCGCACCTACCGGTGGGTTTTGGGGAGGCGTTGGCGAGCCCGCGCAAGCACCCTTGGCACCTGCTCTCGTCAATGCTATATCAGCCGCCATGGGCAAGCGCATTCGCTCATTGCCGCTCAAAAACCACGGATTGACTTTGAAGGTTTAATGAACAGCCAGCATGAAGTCATGAAGCTTGAAAGTCGGGTTCGTCGCACGGCGCTTAGAAGCCTCTTACTAGCTGGGTTTGCTATGCCCTGGTTGTTCGGCAGAGTTGTGCATGCGCAGCGAATGAACTCTGGCAGCTTACTTTCCCTGAATGACATGGTTCAACCCATTGTCAAAGGCGCCATTCTTCTCAACAAAGATTTACAAATCGAAGCGCCGCTGTTGGCAGACAATGGCTCCTTGGTACCCATTCAAATTCAGGTGCAAAGCCCCATGTCGGCGCAGGACCATGTGACACACATTTATTTGCTGTCGCAGCGAAATCCGGTCACCCAAATGGCGGTCTTTCAATTGGGCCCATGGAACGGTCGTGCAGAGGTCAGTACGCGCGTTCGATTGGCAGGAACGCAAGAGGTCGTTGCCTTGGCCCGCTTGTCGAATGGCGAATTCAGATACAAGCAAATGGAAATCATTGTGACTGAATCAGCTTGCGTGGATGCCTCATGAACATTGCTCGCGTTCAATGGCCAGACAAAGTTCGAACAGGTGACGTTGTTAAAGTGAGGTTGCTCATTCAGCACCCGATGGAGACGGGCTACTTGCAAGACTTAACTGGCAAGGTGGTCCCTAGAAATATCATCCAATTGCTAAGCTGCCATTTGGGCAACCAAGAGGTCTTTCGAATTGAGCCTTCGTCGGGTATTTCAGCCAATCCATTTTTTGAATTCTTCGTACGCGCCACAATGACCGCTGAATTCAAGGTACAGTGGATAGACGACAAGGGTGTCAAAGGCCAGCACCTTCAAATTTTTAATGTGATGTAGTTGATGTTGCAGCATTTGTCATTGTTAAGAGTAGAACGAGAGGGCGTGTATCTTCATACGCGCTCGATAGGATCTGGCCCGCCCTTGCTTTTGATGCATGGACATCCTCAAAGCATGGTCATGTGGCACAAGGTGATCCCCTATCTGGCAAAACAGCATACCTTGGTCATGATGGATTTGCGCGGCTATGGTGATTCATCCAGACCGCAAGCCGACCCTCAGCATCTCAACCACAGCAAGCGTGAAATGGCTTTAGACGCAATGGCTGTGATGGAAGCTTACGGCTTTGAGCAATTTGACGTATTGGCACACGATCGTGGTGCTCGGGTTGCGCATCGCTTGGCGATAGATCATGCACACGCAGTTCGCCGTTTGATGTTGTTGGACATTGCACCTACATTGGCAATGTACGAAAACACCACGGAGGCCTTTGCACGTGCATATTGGCACTGGTTTGCACTCATTCAACCGGCACCTTTGCCTGAGGCACTGATAGACGCCGACCCTGCGCGCTATGTTCGGTCTGTGATGGGCGGAAGATTTGCAGGACTTGCGCCTTTTTCGCCCTTGGCTTTGGCTGAGTATGAGCGATGTGCGCTCATTCCTGGAACCAGTACCTCTATCTGTGAAGATTACCGAGCCAGTGCAGATGTCGATCTGGTGCATGACCGAGAAGACCTGGCCTCAGGAAATCGAGTTCTTCAGCCGCTTCGAGTGATTTGGGGCGAACATGGTTCTGTGGGCCGATGTTTTGATGTGCTATCTTTATGGCGAGATCGGGCCACGAATGTGAGTGGCATGGCCTTACCGTGCGGCCACTATCTTGCAGAGGAGTTACCTGAAGCGGTGGCTGCTGAAGCTTTGAAATTTTTCAATTGAATCAAGTTTTCTTTGCTATGAAATTCAGACGAATCCCCTTGCGGGTCATTTTTTTCAGCGCTTTGTGGGCATTGCCCGCATTCTCTGCATTAGCGCAGCATTCACACGGCAAGGGCTCCCTTCAACTCAGTTTGAACGGTGATGTTTTGCAAGGCCAGTGGACCATGCCGATGGAGGCCTTGCTTGGATTTGAACATCTGCCCAAAAACCCCGCCCAAACCGATGCCATGAACCAATTGCAGAAATCTCTGCAGAACGCCAGCTATTTCATTGAGCTGCCAGCTGAGTCGAAATGTCAGCAACTGGAGGCCAAAGCGCAATCTGACATGTTTCAGGGTATCAAGGGAAAAGGTCACAGTGATTTGAATTACGAGTTCAAATTTAAGTGTGCCAATCCTCAATTGTTGACTCAATTTGCATTTCCTTTTTTCAAGTCACATATCCGTTCCAAGCAACTTAAGTTGGAATGGGTTTCGCAAGGTGTGCAGAAATCTGCCACAGTAAGATCCAGTAAACCAACATTTTCACCATGACAATTGCTGCGCTAGAGTTGCGCAATATTGAATTTGCTTGGCCGAATCAAGCCAAGTCGCTCTTTGTCATTCCCGAACTCAGTTTGCAACAAGGTCAAACTTTGTTCATTGGTGGACCTAGCGGGTCAGGTAAATCAAGCTTACTCAGTTTGATCGCAGGCATTCAATTGCCCCGCCATGGCAGTTGCCAAGTTTTAGGTATATCTTTAAGCCAACTCTCGGCTTCTGAGCGAGACCGATTCAGGGGCGAACATTTAGGCCTCATTTTTCAGCAATTCAATTTATTGCCCTTTTTAACTGTTGAAGAAAACATCGAATTACCCAGCAAACTCTTTGCCAGTCGTTTTCAGAAATCGACACAAATTTTTGGCAGTGTTCAAAAGCACATTGACACACTCTGTAACGCACTTCATTTGCAGCCCTCATTGCGTGGTCGGCAGGCCCGTCTTTTATCGGTAGGCGAACAGCAACGGGTGGCTGCTGCCAGAGCGCTTCTAGGTTGCCCTGCTTTGATCGTGGCCGATGAGCCCACCTCTGCCTTGGATGAAGACAATAAATTAGATTTCTTGAATCTTTTGTTATCGACTGCCAGCGCCCAAAACACCAGCGTGGTCACAGTGAGCCACGACATGCGAATAGCTTCTAAGTTTGACCACGTTTTTCAAATGCCGCCGATGGAGACCAAACATGTTTTGGCTTAATTTGGCCTGGAAAAGTGCCTGGTCGCGAAAATATTCGCTTGGTCTTGTGGCTGTTTCGGTGTGTTTGTCTGTCATTGTTTTATTGGCTGTTCAGCAAATTCGAACAGATGCCAAACGCAGCTTTTCGAATGCCTTAAGCGGTGTCGATTTGGTGGTGGGCCCTAGAGGCAGCCCAACCGATTTGCTTTTGTACAGCGTGTTTCAACTGGGTACGCCTACTCAAAACATGCCTTACGCAGACTTGCAGCGAATCAAAGAAATGCCTTCAGTCGCATGGACCATTCCCATTCAACTTGGGGACTCTCTGGACGGTTTTCCAGTGATGGGTACTTCCGTCGATTTTTTCAAACACTACCGATCATCGGGTCAGGCATTGACTTTTCAATCGGGAGAAGCCTTTCAAGACCCCCAAATACATCCAACTGCCTTGATGCAAGTAGTCATGGGTTCAGAGGTAGCTAAATCAAAAAAAGCAAGGCTGAAAGACACCTTTGCTTTGACACATGGCTATCAGGCCATTGAAGAAACCAGTCATTCAGACCATCCTTTCCAATTGGTTGGTATTTTGAGGCCAACAGGCACGCCGCTCGACAGATCGGTTTTGATTAGCCTAGAGGCATTCGAATCCTTGCATGTGGGCTGGGGCTTGGGATTGAGGCCCTCAGCGTTTGATGCCAAACCCGATCCTCAAAAAGACCTGCCCAGCTTGGCTGAACTTACCCCTTCTGAACTCACTGCAGTTTGGGTCGGCCTGCATTCACGTGCAACGGTGTTTTCAGCGCGCAAGGCCATTGAAAGCTTGAAACCCAGCGCATCCTCCTTGCCCCTCATGGCCGTCTTGCCTGGGGTTGCGCTGGATGAATTGTGGCAAATTGTTCGAGTGGTAGAAAACGCGCTCATTGTGATGGGCGCTTTGGTGGCTGTATGTTCATTGCTGGGTGTTGTATCGGTCCTTTTGGTGGGTTTGTCGGCGCGACGCAAAGAGTTGGCCATTTACCGCTCTTTGGGTGCCGGGCCCTACGCTATTTTCATGGCCATTGCATGGGAGTCCTTCTTGGTGTGCAGCTTGGCTATTGCTGCAGGTGTGCTCGGTACTCAGCTTTTGATTGTGACGTGCCAAGAATTTTTGCTGCAAAATTTTGGCATTCAAACGCACAATGGTTGGCCCGAGCTGGAAGCTTGGTATAGCATTGGCTTGTTGCTGGTGGGGGCTTTGTTTTCCAGCATGTTGCCTGCTTGGCGGGCCTACCGCATTTCATTGTCGGATGGTCTTCATCCACCTAACTGACACCCATTGAAACAATAAAACCATGACAACGAGCATCTTGAAAATCAACGTGATCAAACTGTGCTTTGCAGTTTGTCATTTATTTTTGATCGGTTCAGTGTTGGCCCAAACACCGGGTTATCAAAAAATCACATGGGACGATTTGTTGAACGAAGAGTGGTATCAACAAATGAAAAAAGAAATGGCCAGTTATGGTCGCATGGCGTTTTTGAAGGACGGCTCAGAGGAAGCTGACAAACTGATGGCCAGCATGCGTTCAAAATTGGACGAAGCACCTATTTCAACCAAGTACATCAATCAAAAAATTAGAATGCCAGGCTTTGTGGTGCCATTGGATGCGGTGCGAAATGGGCAGCGTGAATTTTTGTTGGTGCCTTATTTTGGCGCCTGCATTCACACACCACCTCCACCTGCCAATCAAATTGTCTTGGTCACACCGCATCCCAAACTTAATTTGTCTAAACCACTGGAAACAATGGAAGTGATTTGGGTAGAGGGGGAACTTAAGGAGGCTAGAACCAAAACAGCTTCAGGCGTTTCTGGTTATTCTTTAGAGGCAATTCAGGTGTATCCCTACAAAGCCTTGCACAATACAAAAAAATGAGCCAAGTGGCGATAGTTTTTTTCTAGGCCTAGTATTTACCCTAGGAAATCAACTTGACACTCTAGATGGGTGACTTAACATGAAATTACTTTCATGAATGGATTGCTGTCGTAACGCCAATGTGTTGATAAGGCAGACTCGCAATTTAAAAACAAAGAAAACTTAAATGCAACCCAAAATAGCATTGATACACGCCACCCGATTGGCCATTCCCCCCATCGAAAAAACTTTCCAAGAATTCTGGCCTGAAGCCAACACATTCAATCTCTTGGATGAGGGCTTGCTGAAAGATATCGATTCTTTAAGTTCACAGCAAATGAATCAGCGCTTCCAGTCGCTGGCAAGTTATGCCATAGGCACAGGTTGCGATGCCATTTTATTTTCTTGCTCAGTATTCAGTGATTCTATTGACTCTGTCAAAAAAATATTTGATTTGCCAGTTTACAAACCCAACGAGGCCATGCTCGATGCCATATACCAGCTGGCACGAGAAAAAAAAGATTTGAAAATGGTGGTGATGGGGACCTCTCAGTTGTCAGTTGATTCATTGAGCTCTGAAATTGGCGAGTGGTCAAAAACCAATCATGCCTCTATCCAAATAGAAAAATCATTCATTGACAAGGCTTTTGAATTGTTGGGAAAAGGCCAATTGAATTCGCACGATGCATTGATCATGAATGAAGTTAAAAAAAATCAACATGCAGATTTGATTGTTTTTACCCAGTTTTCGATGGCCAGTGCCTATCAACAAAGCCAAGAAGTTTCTTCAGCGCCCATTTTTAGTGCGCCAATCATTGCGGTTCAAACTCTTCAAACAAGGATCACCCATGAACGCTAATCGTGTTTCGTTCAACCAGTTAAAACAGTTCATTGCCAATGCAATGATCAAACTGGGATTGCCCCCCGACGATGCACTCAAAGTGGGCCATATCATGGCCGAGGCAGATCTCCAAGGCTCAGATGGTCATGGCGTGATTCGGCTGCCCAGTTATGCCAAAAGAATCAAGGCGGGTGGCATCAATTTAAATCCATCCATGAAGCTTGTGAAAGAAAAAGCGGGCATGGCCGTTTTGGATGGCGACAATGCCATGGGCCATTTGGTCATGAAACGCGCTGCTGAAATTGCCATTGAAAAGGCCAAAAACTGTGGCATTGCTTGGGTCGGTTCCCGATTCAGCAACCACGCCGGACCTGCATCGATCTATGCAAGGATGCCTATGGAAAAAAACATGATTGGCATTTATTTCGCGGTAGGTGGGGCCAACCATACATCACCCTGGGGTGGCTTGGACATGTTGTTGTCCACCAACCCGATTGCCATTGCAGTGCCAGCAAAAAATGAACCGCCGATGGTGCTCGACATGGCCACCACGGTCACCTCGTATGGCAAGATCAAAGTGAAGGCACAGAAGGGCGAGTCCATGCCCGAAGGTTGGATGATTGATGAAAACGGTGCACCCATCACGGATCCACATAAAACCGATGGCGGAATTATGTTGCCCATTGGAGGCTATAAAGGTTATGGCCTTCAATTGATGGTGGGCGTGTTGGCAGGCACTTTGAATGCTGCCGCCATGGGCTCGAGCGTCATTGATGGCAATGCTGATTTCTCTACCAAGTCCAATACAGGGCAAGCCATCTTGGCAATTGATTTAGATGCATTTGGTGATGTCGAGGAGTTCAAGTTGCGCGTTGACCAGTTATCGCGAGAAATGCGCGAAGGCAAAAAAATGCCCAATGTCAAACGCATTTGGCTCCCTGGTGAGCAGAGTTATGAAAAACGCAAATCGTATGAGCGAGATGGCATTGACCTGCACCCCAATTTGATTGCGCAGTTAGATGAGTTTGCACAAGCTCATCAGATTCCGACTTTGATGCAAACCCCATCGTCTTAAACATTCCTCAAGGAGTTCATCATGACCAAAGCGAAGATTGTTTTTTTCTGCCTGTTTCTTTTTCATTCGCTAAGTTGGGGGCAAAAGGCCAACGAAACTTATCCCAACAAGCCTATCAAGCTCATCGTGCCATTGGCAGCAGGCAGTTCTGTTGATACAGCGGCTCGCATCGTGATGCAAAGGGTTTCACAAAATATTGGGCAATCTATCATTATTGAGAACAAGCTGGGCGCTGCAGGCATTATTGGTGCTGACCAAGTTGCCAAATCTGCACCTGATGGCTATACCTTGGGTGGTTTCAACGACAGCATCATCACCATGATTCCCAATCTCAATCCCAAATTGCCTTGGGACATTGTCAAAGATTTTGAATCTATTTCACAGGTTGCCATCATTGAGTGGGGTTTGATGGTCAGCTCAAGCTCGCCATATCGCAACGTCAACGATTTGATTGAGGCCGCAAAAAAATCACCAGGAAAACTCAATTACAGCTCTGGTGGAAATGGTGGGCCACAGCATATTGGTATGGCCATGTTGGCTTACCAAGCAGGCGTCAGCATGGTGCATGTGCCATATAAGGGTGCTACACAAGCCGCTGTAGGTGCTGCCGCAGGAGAAGTGGACGCCACGCTACAAGGTATCTCCACCATCGTGCCTTTGGTTCAGTCTACCAAGGCCAGACTCATTGCGGTGTGCACACCTCAGCGCATGGCCCAATTTCCAGATGTTCCAACGGTTGCTGAGTCAGGCATACCCGGTTTCAAGATGAACTCTTGGTTTGGACTCATGGCACCTGCGGGCACCCCCAAAGAAATCATTGCTTTTTTAAACAGAGAAGTTTCAAAAGCATTGGCAGATCCCAATGTGAAAGATCGATTGATTTCATTGGGCTTATTTCCGGTTGGGTCAAGTGCTGATGAAATGAGCGCTCTGGTTCGGTCGCAGTTAGAGCATTACAGAAAAGTAATTACGCAAGCTGGCATCAAAGCTGACTGACAACATGACGGAATGCATCAAGGTGCAAGCTTGATGATTTATGTTTTGATTTTTTGTGAGCAACTTCCTAGCTTAAACAATCCCTGTGTCATGCTTTCAGCTGCTCGAGTGTCACGAATTGAAGCGCTTTTTGGTGTGTGCTTTCGAGAATGACTTTGGGAGCGACGCCAGCTTCAAATGCTTCTTTCCAGCGTAAGGCACACAGGCACCATCGATCGCCATGCTTGAGTCCTGAGAATCTGTACTCTGGTCTGGGGGTGATCAAGTCGTTGCCTTGTCTAAGTGAGAAGTCTAAAAAAGCTTGGGTGACTTTGGCGCAAATCACATGGCTTCCACGGTCATCGCTGTTTGTCTTGCAGCAGCCGTCCCTGAAAAATCCAGTTAAGGGATCATAAGAGCATGGAATGAGTTCAGTGCCCAGGACGTTGAGGATTTTTTCGGTCATGTCAATCGAATGTTGCGTGAATGAATTTGTCTTAAATTTATGGGTAATTATCGCGGCATGATCGGCAATCATAAATATTCAATATATATTTCGGATCTAACACAACCAATTTGAAAAACTCCCATGCTGACAACATTACGCCGTCAAATTCTTGCTGTTTCCCTGCTTAGCTCAATTCTGGCTCCTTTAGGCGTCATGGCTCAGGACTGGCCTAGCAAGCCCATTCGCCTGGTGATCAATTTCGCACCGGGTAGCTCTCCTGATGTTCTTGGCAGAGCTGTTGCCACTCCCTTGTCGCAGGCCTTGGGCGTGCCGGTGGTAGTTGAAAACCGAAGTGGCGCAGGCGGCCTGATTGGCGCCGATTTGGTTGCCAAGGCGCCGGGCGATGGCTACACGATACTCATGGCCTCTGGCAGCACGATGGTTGTGGTGCCCACCCTCACTCCCAAAATGCCTTACGACCACAACAAGGCACTTGTGCCGGTAGCCGCTACAGCGCGCCTTGAATTGTTCTTGGTTGTCCGGTCAAACTCTGGCTTCAATAGTTTTGCCGATCTACAGAAGTTTGCTCGAGCCAACCCTGGCAAATTGAGCTACGGTAGCCCAGGCAATGGTTCTACCCCTCATATTGGTGCTGAGATGCTCAAGAACATGGCTGGCATTTTTGCCTTGCACATTCCTTATCGTGGTTCAGCCCCTGCATTGCAAGATCTGTTGGCCGGCAACATTGACTTCTTCATGGATCCTGGAATTGCCACACCTCATATCCGCTCGGGTGCGTTGCGACTCCTGGCCGTTGGCAGCACCAAGCGATCTTTCCTTTATCCTGATACACCTACGCTGGCCGAACTGGGCTTGAAAGGTTACGACGGTGGTTCCACGCACAGCTTCTATGCGCCTGCTGGCACTCCACAGCCTGTGATTGACCGCTTGAACAGCGAGATCAACCGCATTTTGGTTACGCCTGCTGTGACGCAAATCATCCGCGGTTTGGGTGCAGAGCCTACACCCATGTCACCGGCTCAATTGACTGCTCTTAACGCAGCCGATACAGCGCGCTTTGCGAACATCATTAAGCAGCAGGGTATACGGGCTGAATGAGGGATGCTGCTCAAGGGTGTCTATTATTTGTGATGCATTCACAAAAAACTGTCACCTATTGATCGCTCGTTTCTTTAGAAGTTAACGTTCTGGTGGCCCTTGAGTTGCAAAATTTGACGGGCTTCATCTGGTGTTGCGACTTCTAGTGACAGGCCTTCGATAACTTGACGTATGCGTGTTACTTGGTCTGCATTGGACTTGGCCAATTTGCCTGGTCCATCCCACAAGGAGTCTTCCAGGCCAACCCGCACATTGCCGCCCATGGCGGCAGACTGCGTCGCAATGGGTATTTGGTTGCGTCCTGCCCCAAGGACTGACCATACATAGGCATCGCCAAACAAGCGATCAGCTGTGCGTTTCATGTGCAGAACATCCTCAGGGTGCGGACCAATACCGCCCAAAATTCCAAAGACAGATTGAATCAAGAAAGGGGCTTTGATCAAGCCCCTGTCAATAAAGTGCGCAGCGGTGTAAAGATGACCAATGTCGTAGCACTCAATCTCAAAGCGCGTTTGGTTATCGCTGCACGATTGCAATATATGAGCGATATCTTTGAAAGTATTTTTAAACACACGGTCGTCACTGTTGGCAAGATAAGGCACTTCCCAGTCGTGATTGAAGGTTTTGAAGCGCTTGAGCATGTCGTAAAGGCCAAAGTTCATGGAGCCCATGTTCAAGGATGCAACTTCTGGTTTGAAATGGTGTGCAGGGCGCAAGCGGTCTGCAACGGTCATCGTTGGTGCGCCGCCTGTTGTGAGGTTGATCACCACATTGCTCTTCTCTTTGATTTCTTTCAAGAATGGCACGAACAACTCTGGGTCTTGCGAAGGACTGCCGTCTACGGGGTTGCGTGCATGCAAATGAACAATGGCTGCGCCAGCTTTGGCGGCGCCCAATGCGGCGTCAGCAATTTCTTTTGCAGTCACTGGCAAATGTGGCGACATGCTTGGCGTATGAATGGCGCCAGTAACGGCACAGGTGATGATGACTTTGCGCGACATAAAAAATTCTTGAATTAGAAATAGGTCGTAACGACAGCTTACTCAGCCTCAACCCCAGCTGCTTTTAAAATCTTAGCCATCACTGGCGACTCAGCTCGAATGTTCTCAAGCACTTTGCTAGGTGTGCTGTGTTGTGGTGTGATGCCAAGCCTAGCGTATGTTTCGCGCACATCGGCAGATTGCATCATCTTCCCTATTTCAGAGTTGATGCGGTTGACAATTTCAACCGGTGTACCCTTCGGTGCAAGGACTGACCACCATACACCAGAGCTAAATCCAGGCAAACCTGATTCACTGATGGTCGGTACATCTGGAATTGCGGCTGAGCGTTGCGAACTGGTGACGGCAATAGCACGCAGTTTTCCAGATTTAATATGGGGCAATGCGGGTGCCATATCTGAAAACACAATTTGTATCTGTCCGGCCAGTAGATCGTTGACTGCTTGAATGGTGCCTTTATAGGGTATGTGAACGATGTCGACGCCCACAGCGCTTTTGTACATCTCTCCACTGATGTGGGATTGAATGCCTTTACCACCTGAACCAAAATTGAGCTTGTTTGGATTGGCTTTGGCGAAAGCCGTTAACTCAGCAATGGTCGTAACCGGTACGGATGGGTGAACCACAAGCACTTGACCCGCTGAGGCAACCATTGAGATTGCTGCAAAGTCGCTCAGAGGGTCGAAGGGCATTTTCTTGAACAAATGCGGGTTGGTGACGACCGAACTGCTGTTGGAGAGCAGCAGTGTGTATCCATCTGGTGGCGACTTTGCTGCCGCTTCATGACCGATATTGCCGCTGGCTCCGGCTCGGTTGTCTACCGTCACTGTTTGGCCAAGTCCTTCACTTAACTTGGTTGCAACCAATCGAGCTAGAGCGTCACTGGCACCACCAGGCGGAAATGGGGAAATCAATTTGATTGGGCGGTTTGGATAGGCCGTTTGTGAATGCACCGTGATTGATGTTGTTGCGCTAGCCAAAATGAACAAGGCCAGTAAAAATTTGCGTAAAGGTTTTATGCGACAAAAGAACATTGAATACCTCTTGGTTTTATAAAATCGTCACAACTTTTGTTGATCGATCAAAGCGATAGGTTTTGATAATAAACGGCTTGGTCTTAGTTGAACCAAGGGTTTTTATGTAGAGCTTCCTTTTTGCTTAACGACCTAAGTAGGCTGCTATTAAATCCTTGGGAATCTGAGCAGATGCATTGAAGCTGATCCATTCAACACACTTGTGAAAAGCCTGCATATCCAATGCATCTTTTGTTAAAACTTTCACGCCAATCTCATTCATACGCGCAAGCGCGATGGCGTCTTGCTCGGCAGCCAATTGACGTTGAAGTGCAGTAGAAGCATTCACCGCATGTGCAAGGAGTTGGCGCTCTTCTTGTGTCAATGTTTGGAACCAAGCCAGCGGACACACCAGCAAAAGAACACCATAGAAATGGTGCGTCAAACTGACATAAGGATGGTGCTTCCAAAGTTCAAAGCCCATGTAGTTGGTTAATGGATTTTCTTGGGCTTGTACAACATCTTGCTGTATCCATGCCACCAAATCTTTGACGTCACTTGTGAGGGCTTTAAAGCCTATAGCATCTAAAGTGGCTCGGTAGAGCGAGCTATCGAGTGTGCGAATTTTCAAGCCTGCGGCATCTTTTGGGTGTTGGATAGGCCGCACTGCATTAGACAAATGCCTAAATCCGTTATCCCAAAAGCCCAATACATGAAACCCCGTTTTTTGCCCAACTGCCTTGGTGAGTATTTCGCCTGCAGAACGGTCTAAAGCCGAGAGCGCGGTTTCGCGGTTATCTACCGTGAAGGGCAGTTCAAGCACCTCAAGTTCAGGAACCCTTGCTGACAAATAGCCTGAGGCCATGTAGGCGATATGACGCGATCCATTCTCAATAGACGCGAATAAATCTGCTGCTTTTTCTTGATGGTCGGTGACGTTCGGAAGCCAGTCAATGTCTGACTGCCATCCCTCACTCTTGAGTGTTTTAACGAGGCAGGCTAAGCCTTGAGTCAGAATGGAAGAGTGGCCTTGGTACCCCGCAACTCGCAACATGAAATCGCTTTAAGCTTGGATATTGGCGTCTTGAATAATCTTTTTCCACCGTTGGAAATCAGTTTCGACGATACGTTCTAATTGCTTGGCAGTTTTGGGCCAAGGCTCAAGTCCTGAGCGAACAAGTTGCACTTGAAAGTCGCGGTCTTCACTGATAGATTGGGCTTCGCGCTTCAGTATCTCCACCACATCAGACGGAACATCCTTGTGAAAGAATAAAGCAATCCAAGATGAATAGTCGTAATTGGCAACGCCTTGCTCTTGCAGGGTGGGTATGTCTCTAAATTGTGCATGCCGCTCAGTTCCACAATAGCCGATTAAGCGAACTTTGCCGTCTGACAAAAATGGTTGCGCTAATGAGAGTGCCATTGACATCAATTGAACTTCGCCTGAAGCCACTGCCACTGCAGCTTGGCTTGCGCCCCGATAGGGTATGTGCGTGAGTTGCGTGTTGGTGTAAGACTTAAACATCTCGGTGGCTAAATGTTGTGGGCTTCCAACCCCGCCGGATGAATAGGTAATCGGTGTCGCCGTATTTTTTGCTTGTTGGATGAGGTCTTGTATATTCTTAATTTTTGAGCTGCCAGGCACAGCAAAAAAAGTTGGGATGTTGGCAACGCCAGCAACAGGTACAAAATCTTTGCGCGTGTCCACTTTGATATTTTTGGCTTGCAAGTGGGGCAAGATCGTCATGATGCTGTTGTTAAGTGCCGCCACAACCAGTCCATCAGTTTTGGCTTTACTCAAACGATCGAGTCCCACGAGCCCGGCAGCAGCAGCGACATTTTCAACAGCAAAGCCTTGACCGAATTTTTGTGTCAAACGCTCAGCCATATGTCGAATGGCCACATCGGACGCGCTGCCCGCTTGCAGGGGAATGATGATGGTCGATGGACTACTTGGATATTTTTGGGCCCAAGAATAGGCGCTTACCAAAGGTAGAGTAACGAGGGGAAGAAAGTTGCGGCGTTTCATACAGTTCTTTGGATGACTATGTTTTCATTATCTTTGTAGGATTAAGAAACTGCAACAACAGAAATGCCAAGCACGGTTTTCATGCTAGGCTGTTTAGATTGGTTCCTCGACCTGGGCTCTAACCAGGGGCTTGCGGATTAATAGAATGCCAAGCTTGTAAAAAACCTATATAAATCAATAGGTTAAAAGCAAAAAACAGTCTAATTGTAATTTTTTGTGTAGTAGAAAGAAAACTGTCAATTACAGTTTTTTTCAGTCATTTCATTGATTTTGCAATCCGCGCCAATTCTTTGGTAATTGCGGACTAAGTTGCCATCATCGTAATCCTGAATAGTCATGCAATCCCTGTATCAGTAACATTGCATTTTTTAATAGCCACTATTTGTTAGGCTCATCAATGAAATCAAAATTAATCTCCCAATCTATTTTGGCCACTGCACTGACACTTTTGGGTTCTGGCGCTCAGTTAGCAACCGCCGGAACAGTGACTGTTATCACTTCGTTTCCAAAAGAACTAACACAAATTTACAAATCTGCCTTTGAAAAAGCCAATCCCGATATCAAGATCGAGATCTTAAATAAGAACACAGTGCAGGGTATTTCATATGTGCGAGAGTTGCCTGTAGGTCAACGCCCCGATGTCTTCTGGGCCTCCGCACCCGATGCCTTTGAGGTGATGTCTGGTCTCAAGTTGCTCGAACCCATTGGCGACCTGGCCAACAAAGCGACCCCCTCTAAGGTGGGCTCTTACCCCATCAATGCACCCGACAACATGTACCTAGGCCAAGCCTTGGCAGGCTACGGCTTGATGTGGAACACACGTTACATGGCGGCCAACAAAGTGCCCGCGCCCAAGCAATGGGCCGACCTGGTTAAGCCCGAGT
>JACCEB010255928.1_pt1 | contig 19385 bp, 10 predicted proteins | sample 7454761 | NCBI WGS metagenome assembly JACCEB01 (sample SAMN15323454, study PRJNA562643) | freshwater metagenome | isolation source: river surface water | place: USA:Blue River Watershed | collected 2017-08-18 | reverse complement strand
AGATATAGGAAAACCTGTAACCATAAGACCACTTACCAAAAACAAAAAAGCCAACCCTTTAAACCGAAAGGCAAAACCATTAAATTCAAGGACAGAAATTGGACCTTCCTTGCATTCAATTCTACTGATTACAAATGACCCAACAATTACAGCAACAATCACTCCCGACAAATACAATAGTGTTTCAGAAAACACAAACTTATCGTTGTAAGATACTGCCAACGCAATCCAAGCATGGTTCATTGCAATTAACCACCAAATAAACTTAACATTTTTGTATTCTGAAAAGGCTTTTAACACCATCAACAATCCAATAAAAGCAAAGACAATTGGTAACCAATGTATCACAAAAAGAGGTAATGAGAGTTTAACAAACAACCCAACTAAACCTAGTGCGAATACTGGAATAAACAACAATAACATTCTCTTTGGACGAATAAATTTCAACAATCTACCAGCCAATTTCAGTGGATTCCAAAGCGTTTTATAAACGAATTGATCTAAATTCCATTCTTTCAAACTCAACATATACAGAGAGTTTTTCCATTTTTGAGGGATGAAAGACTTTTTAACCACTTTTATAGATTTGACCCTGAAAAATTGTTCTCGAATTAAATAACTCACCACAGAAGGAGAAACCAGCAATTGATAAGTTCTCAGGAACGCATTTCCCACAAAATGGACCAATGCCAGTTCATCAAAGCCAAGTGCAATTTCAATAAAAATCAGACCAATTTGCGAGATTGAAGAATAAGCAATTTGACTTTTCACGGACGATTGCACCCTAGCAATATTTAGCGTGATAAAACTTGTTAAAGCGCCCATCACAATCATTAAAACCCTCACAGACCATTGAAATTCAATCAATGGAAATGTCCTCAAAATCAAAAAGACACCCAAATGTACCGATAAAGAACCATAGAAAATTGCACTCGAAGGAGTTGGGCCTTCCATTGCTCTAGGCAACCACGATGAGAAAGGCACTTGAGCACTTTTTGCATAAGCTGCCAACAAAACTAAAATCGAAACCAACACCCCTTCAACACTATGATTTAACAGTTCATGACTCACCAAACCCGGTTCTTGGAGTTTGGCAAATGAAATATTTTCATGCCACAAATGGTGACTCAACCACATGGCTAAAATCAAACCAACATCACCAATTCTATAGACAAAGAACACTTTCAATGCATTTTTCACTGGTAAATAACGTTCGCGGTAAAAGGCAATTAATAAGAAAGATGAAATTCCTAAAACTTCCCATCCAATGAATAATGTCTCAAAATTCCCCGAAAAAACTGTCACATTATACCCCAAAAAGAAAAACAATATTGTATTGAAAAACCGTTTATACCCAGATTCTCTGTGCATATAAACCCTTGAATACATCACAATTAAAAATGCTAAAATAGCTCCGACTAAAGCAAAAACAAAGGTTACTTTGTCAAAGTAGAAATCAATATAAAACTCATATTCTTGAGATTTAAAAACCACAATTTCTTTTAGATTTAAAATATCTGCTGGACCAATAAACCAAGCGATACTAAACCCAATAAACGCCAATAAAAAAACACCCACCGTGCTCGCGCTTAATATGGCCATGGCATGTTCTCTTTTTTCGGGAACAAACAAACTCAAAAAATATCCCAAAAGGGGAATCAAAACAAACAATTGAAGTAACTTTTCCATGGCTTAGTTCATTAAATAAACAGGTAAATTTTCGTGGTTTTTGCGAAAAATATCCTTGAAATCTTTTGCAATTTCCACGGATCTGTGACTTGGCTTATAAAGAACAAACTCACCGTCCCTAAAAATGTAAAATTCTTTATCGCCTGGATTGAGAACCACCAAATGAATCCATTCATTCTTAAACCATTCGTAAGTTTGATTGTCTGTTTGAATGACATTCAATACAACCTCTGGAAGATGTTCAACAATCACAAGCAATCTCAATGGATCATGAACTTCAATCATTTGACTTGGCAAACCGGTCCTTAAATCACCATCAATTCCATTGGCTACGCCAATTAACCCCATCACATTATGCGGCAATTTCGAGCCCGCTCCAAGTATAGAATTATCAACCCTCGAAAAGTAATATTCTAAATTAATCCCACCACAAACCGGGGCAACTGCTTTTAAAATCCCATAAAGATATTTTCCTTCCGGATCAGTTGCATAATCATATGAATTTAAAAATGCCCTTCTATCGAGGAAAACATTTTTGGTTATCAACCTTCTACCCACAACACAAAGCGTATTTGTGGCGTGATTCAGCTCTGGCCTTGGTTCAAATAACGAAACAGATCTCAATTGAACATTTTCAAAGACATCATTATCATCTGCATGTGAATCAATCAATTCAAACCTTCGTGACCTTTCCAAAGCATTTGCTTTCGAGGCAAATGCAAAAATGGATTTATTATTTTCATGAAGACTCAATGAAATTGTATCCAACTTTAATTCATCGTAGAAAACAAATTCATCTCTCGTAGTGTCTTGTAAACCTCCAATAAACTTCGTTAATGCCGGAATATAAATTCCTCTTTCTCTTAACATTTGTCTCACCTTTGGTTGATTTCCAATATGTGCAATCACACGAGCATTGACAGAACCGGGTCGACCACTGCACGCACCGCAATCATAAGCTGCAAAATGAGGATTGTTCACACTACTCGATCCATGCCCTATCAAATAAACGATTGGAGCAAAACGATCCGTGAGTCCAATACTCCTCAAAAGTGTTTCCAACCTATCGGTCATTTCAGTGAGGGTATATCCAACCTGAAGTCCATTTTCATGCACGCCTTCATATTCAACTGTCAATTCAGCAAGAACATCCATATGTTTTAAAGATGTCGCCACAGTAGCGCCCATTTTGGGTTTAAAGATGCTTAAAATCAATTTTATAGCCGACCAAAAACCATAAGTATGCGTTAAAATCCATCCAATCCACAAAGAATGAGAGCTTCTATGAAAATGAATATCTTTTGATTTTTTAGCAACTTCCCCAACTTCTTTGATTAAAAACTTCGGGGTTATCGGAGCTGGGCAATGCTTTGTATAATGTTGTCCATCTTTGGGTTGATAAAAAAATTCAACACCAAAATATCCAGGTGTTCCATAAGTTAAGCAATGATTATCTATGTGTTCAAGATGTCTGCGGATGCTGCATTCACGGTCATCTATACAAAACAATGCTTGAAATGAAATTTTAAGATTTTCATTCTCTTGATTTTGGAGGGACATTACATTTTGTTCTATCCCTTTGAGTACTTCATTGTAGTAGGTAAATTCATACGACAATTGCCATAATTGCATCACAAGGTCACATTCTTTTACCTCTACTTTCTCCCACAAATTAAAATCTAATTTTGGACCTAGCTCGGAAAGTGTTGGAAAATGTGTCCCAAACTTACTTTCTAACACATCAATTTCAACCAGCAATTCAAACAAAATAAATTCTTGTAAATTTATTTTACGAACATCTAACAATGTACTCTTGTTATTTTCAATTGCAGCAACAATACCTGACCAACCCGGATGTGCAAATTGTTGATCAAATAAATATTGTTCGTAAAGCAATTCATCTCCAACAATTCTTTGAAGTAAATCGTGAATTTTCAGATCTTTATTTTGCAGTAATTGCGGAGCCAATTTCCCTCGAAATAAACTTCCAAGACTATTATTTTCTAAATTTCGAATTGAATCAATAAAATCGAGTTCCACACCTGGAAATTTCCAAATTGAAACACCTTGATCTAAAAAACTACAGACAATTCTGAATATGATTGGATGTGTTAAAGAGTCAATATTCAATCCTAATTTAGATTTCCATTGATGCCTTAATTGTCCAATTCGAGCTTCTTTAACAACATTATAATCGGTTTGAAGCATTTTATATTTCCATTCATAGACTGCTGATGGACCATATTTAAGTTCAATCACCTGATTCATTGCATCTTCATGAATTTTATGATCTTTGAATAGATCTCTATATTCATTGAGATTCAAACTCACCTGATATCCAAACATTTCATTCGCACGTTGGGTTCCTTCAAAAAATTTAAATTCTTGAAAAGAGTGCAAAGTATTGTGGTGAATAAAATCCTTTAACGGAGCTTGTTCAGGTAAATAATGTTTCAGATGCTCTAACACTTCATCGAGAAGAAATTGAGCCTGATGATTCATAAATCGTTTGTTATATGAATTCCATTCGAATCAAAACGGTCATTTTTTGCTCGTTTTCGCGTAGACATGTTATGTTGACTTTTTGAAGTGTATTCCATTTCTTCAACACCAATAATTTTCAATTCGCGTTCGTCATTCTCAAAATCCTGATGCAAATGGTGTAGATTATCCATAACCGTATGATCAATAATATTGCATTTTGTAAAATCTAACACCAATTTTTTCGAATTGGAATGTTTCAAAATTGCTTTTTGTATGCCCAGCCAATTTGAAAATACTGCAGCACCAAGAATTTTAATTTCAGAACCATTTTCTTCCAATTTCGCTTTAAAAGTGGAAGCAACTGGCACGCCTAAATACGCTTGAACAAAGAGTTTCACTATAATCCCAACACCAATTCCTATTAACAAATCGGAGAATAAGGTGACGATCACAGTCACAGAAAATACTAAAATTTGCTCTGGACCTATTTTTGCCATCCTTCCGAATTCCTTGGGACTAGCCAATTTAAAACCAACACCTATTAATAAAGCTGCGAGTGCCGCATTCGGAATTAAATCACTGAATTGCAAATCAAAAATCAAAAACAACAAGATAAAAATACCGTGAAAAAAATTCGCAAAACGGGTCTTTGCGCCATTATTCACATTGGCACTGCTTCTGGCCACCTCTGAAATCATTGGCAAGCCACCGACCAAAGCTGAGATAGTATTTCCTATACCAACGGCAATTAGATCTTTATTGGCATTGCTTTTTCTTCGGTAAGGATCAACCATATCAATGGCTTTGACCGTAAGTAAGCTTTCTAAGCTACCCACTAAAGCAAACATGATTACATATTTAATAAATATCCATGTATCTGAAAACCCGTCAAATCTTTCATTCCAAGCAATTGTATGCATGAAATCTTGATCAAAATGCACCAAAAATTTCTTATCTAAATGAAGCATTTGAGCCAAAGGAATTGAGACCAACAAAACCAAAACTGGCGAAGGAACTTTACTTAATATTGGATGCTTTACTTTTGGCCATAAGAACACAATGAGTAAACTCATGATTCCAATGATAGCCACATTTGTATTCATGTTCAAAATTGAATGAGGCAAAGCGCCAATTAAATCTATTGGTTCTAGCACGGATTTACCAAATTCATCTACGGGTGCCGATCCTAAAACCAAGTGTAACTGCTTGCTCATAATAATGATACCTATTGCAGCCAACATTCCATGAATGGCACTTAGAGGGAAAAAATCGACAAGTGAACCCATTTTTATGAATCCAAAAATGATTTGGAGAATCCCCGCAACAAGCAATGCGCCAAGCGCTAAATGCCATCCTAAGATTGTATTGCCTTTGCCAAATTCAGCAACTGAACCAGCAACAATCACGATTAATCCGGCAGCTGGACCTTTTATTGTTAAACGAGAGCCTGAAAACCAGGACACAATAACACCACCAATCATGGCGGTCATGAGCCCCATAATTGCCGGGAATTCACTTGCTTTTGCAATTCCCAAACTTAAGGGAAGTGCCAACAAAAAGACCAAAAATCCAGACATTGAGTCTGATTTAATATTTTCTATGAGCCCTTTCAATCCATCGGAAGGAAGAGCCATTTTATGTGTTTTTTTATGAGTTTGCATAGTTTAATTCATTTAATTTTGGTGCAGATAACTGCTTCCGGTTTTCACCGGGAAAAACTTCACCAAGAAGTGAAGTGGACATTGAAATGTCGCCAAAAAATCAATAAACTCAGCAGTAAACTTTAAACTGCTTATGGAGAACCATAAAGGTTCTTGGTTTAATTTTTGCCAAAACCAAGTTTTGAAGATTCAATTTTCTGCAAATCGAATTCGGCAAAAACTCAAAATAATTGGGGGATGCAATGAAACAAAAAACTAGTTGAATGTTGAAATGAAAATCATTTTCACCAAAAACATCGGCATCTTCAAATTCTTCACATTGAACAATGTTTCCCGATAGTTCATTTGAGATAGACCATTCAATAAAAGTTGCTGTAAATAATGTTAATAACAGAGCAAAGCCAAGTATTTTCGAATATTTCAACAATAACTTACGAACCATTTCTGAATACAAAGATAGAAAAAATATATTTACCACTCTTTGCATGACACAAATTTGACAATACCTCCAACAGGTTAAAATGAAGATCAGAAATCAACTCCCTGATTTAAAACGAATTAAATGAAAAAATCCAAGCAATAAACACGACTAATGCCATAATTATTGCGAAGAAAATTGCGGTTTACAGACATCAATCCTTAACATTAAAGTAACAATTAATAAATACCTCAAAAACAGACCAAAATTATTTTCGCAATCTAATTCAATTGACTTGAAATCAAAGAAAATCATACGCGACATTAGTTGGCTGTCGTTTAACAATAGAGTCCTTCAAGAAGCTAAAGATTCATCCGTTCATTTATATAACAGACTGAGATTTTTAGGGATATTTTCTAACAATTTAGATGAGTTTTTTCGGGTTAGGGTTGGAACATTAAATAAAATGTTAAAGTTAGAACAATCTCAAAAAATTCATATCGAGGAACATCCAGAAAAAATCCTGAAACGAATTCAAGAACTTGTTTTAAATCAACAAATCACTTTCGATGAAACCTTTGCTGAAATTATTAAACAACTTGAAATCAACCACAAAATTTTCTTCAAAAATGAAAAGCAATTGAATAAGTCGCAAAAGGCCTTTGTTCAGGGTTATTTTGAAGACAAAGTAAGAACTCAAATTGTTCCCCTGATGATCGAAAGTATGCCACAAGCTCCTTTCCTGAGAGATCGTTCGATTTATTTGGCTTGCGTGCTAGGTAACTCCCAAAACCCTATGCTACAGCGTTATGCACTCATTCAAATACCGGAAAAAGAAATCCCTCGTTTTGTTCCAATTCCCGCTGCAAAAGGAGAAATCAATCTTATTTTATTGGAGGACATTATCCGTTACAATTTAAAATTCTTATTTGCTCCATTCGGATTTAACCGATTCAGTAGTCATATCGTTAAACTTACAAGAGATGCTGAATTGGAACTCGACAACGACTTAAACAATAATGTAATTGCAGATTTAGAGAAGGGACTCAAGAATAGAAATAAAGGAAAAGCGACGCGATTTGTATATGACCGACAAATTGATCAACAACTCCTTGATTATTTAACCAAACGATTGAATTTATTAAAAAAAGACAATCTTATTGCGGGTGGTCGTATTCATAACTTCAAGGATTTTATCGATTTTCCTAAATCGGTATTTACAAATATCGTGAATAGGCCAAAATCATTTGTACATCCTTCCTTGGTTCAACCATGTAGAATCATGGAAATCATTGAAAAGAAGGACATTATGCTACATTTCCCTTACCATTCATTTGATTCTGTGATTGATTTATTGAGGGAAGCTGCAATTGATCCTTTTGTACAAAGCATCAAAATTACCGTTTACAGGTTGGCAAGACAATCGAAAGTCATCAACGCACTTTTGAATGCAGTTAGAAATGGCAAAAGTGTGACTGTAATCATAGAACTGAGAGCGAGATTCGATGAAGAAGCAAATTTACATTGGAAATCGGTACTTGAAGAGGAAGGAATTAAAGTTTTCCTCGGAGTTCCAGACATGAAAGTTCATGCAAAAATTTGTGTGATTAAAAAACGAGAATTCAATAAAACCATTCATTACGGATTCATTTCAACAGGTAATTTCAATGAAAGCACAGCCCAAGTCTACGGCGATCATCTGTTATTAACCACCAACAGAGCAATTTTATCTGATATCAACAGAATTTTCGATTGTTTAGATAAACCGGTTCCTCGAATTGAATTGCTAAAGAATTGCAAGACCCTTGTGACATCTCCTCAGAACATGAGAAAATTTTTCTTGAATTTAATCATCAAGGAAATTAAATCGTCCAAGAAAAAACATGATGCCAAAATTCAACTAAAATTGAATAGTTTGGTTGATGAAACCCTAATCACTCAACTTTACTTAGCAGCCAAATCAGGTGTCAACATTGAATTGATTATCAGAGGAATTTGTTGTGCACTTACAGAACAAAAAGCATTCAAAAAACCAATGAAAGCTTTAAGTATTGTTGATGAATATTTAGAACACGCGAGAATTTTAATCTTCAACAACAACAATGACCCCATTGTTTATATTTCTTCGGCCGATTGGATGGTTCGAAATTTAGACCACCGAGTAGAAGTGGCGTGCCCAATCAATGATCCCTCAATAAAAGAAGAACTCATGACCATTTTTGCACTACAATCACAAGAAAATGTGAAAGGTAGAATTCTAGACAATGAACAACAAAATTTATATGTTCAAAAAAGTGAAGATGCAGCAGAGATGAGGTCTCAAGTAGAAATTTATCATTACCTTAGAGGAAAAATTTACAAAGATTGAAATTAGCTGCTATCGATATTGGTTCAAATGCCGCGAGATTACTCATTGTTGAGGTGGTTCAGTATAATTCTTCTGAAGTAGATTTTACAAAATTAAATCTGATTCGAATCCCACTACAATTAGGATACGACGTCTTCCAAACTGGTTTTATTGGAGAAGAAAAAAAACATAATTTTATTGAAACCATGAAAGTGTTTAAAACGCTCATGGATATCTACAAAGTTGTAAATTACAAAGCTTGTGCAACATCTGCCATGCGAGATGCTTCAAACTCGACCGCAATTGTAGAAGAAATCTATAAATTAACAGGAATAGAAATTGATATCATTAGCGGCCAAAAAGAAGCTTCGATCCTGTATGAAACCCATATCGCGGAAAAATTTCAAAACTCTGGTGCTTCACTTTACATTGATGTTGGCGGTGGAAGCACCGAACTCACACTTTTTGGAAACAAACAAATTGTATCAAAAGAATCATTCAATATTGGCACGATTCGCTTATTAAATGATAAAATTCAAGACTCTGAATGGGAATTGCTCAAAGAATTTATTCAAACTTCCTGCTCAGAATATTACCCACTCAACCTCATTGGAAGCGGCGGAAACATCAACAAAGTTTTTTCAATGTCGAACACTAAAAATGGAAAACCTCTGAAATACAAATACCTTAAAGACCTCCACAATCACTTATCAGAACTATCCATTGAAGAAAGAGTGCATCAATATCAAATCAAAGAAGATAGAGCGGCAGTTTTGGTTCCAGCACTTGAAATCTATACGTCAATCATGCGTTGGACAAACGCAAATGAAATTTTCGTACCAAAAATTGGGCTTGCCGACGGATTGATCAAAATGCTTTATTCAGAAATGAAAAATTCTGAATAATACAATTTCAAATTACTTTTATTTAAAATAATCAAAACTCATTTATTGTTTTGATACAAGTTTTCTGTTACTTTCGAATTTCATCAGCTATCCTATCACTATGAAATTCAATAAACTACAATTTTTAAGAATTGCATTATTAATTACTTTAGCAATTACTAGCAAAAGTGCATTTGCACAAAATTCATTAGACTTCGACGGCACTGATGATAGGGTTGATTGTGGTACAGATTCATCTGTAACCATCAAAGGAACAAAAATCACTTTGGAAGCTTGGATTTATCCTACCGCTTGGAAAACAAATGTTTACGAAGGAAATATTATCAATAAAGAAAACAATACCAACAACAATGGATATTTCTTGCGTTGCGGAGCATCAGGAAAATTAAATTTCGGGTTTGGCGACAATACGTCAACTTGGAAAGAACTTACATCATCAAACGCAGTACTTACTCTCAATACGTGGCAACACGTTGCCGCAACTTACGATGGTGTAAAATCTCGTTTGTACGTGAATGGCATTTGCACAGATTCAATTGCTTATAACAGCACGATGATGTCATCGACTACAGTGAATTTAACCATTGGTGATCATTCCGGTTCTTATGTTCGACGTTACCAAGGAAGAATAGATGACGTAAGAATTTGGGCTGTTGTAAGAACAAGTTCTGAAATTAAAAACAACATGAATACTGAATTTTGCTCAAAGCAAAATGGATTGAGAGCCTATTATAAATTCAATCATGGAAAAGCAAATCTGTCAAACCTTACCGTTAAAACCTTAGCAGATTACTCTGGATATACAAATAATGGCACATTGCAGAACTTAGCCCTTACCGGAACCGGTTCAAATTGGGTGAAAGGCGTTTCTCTATCTAAATCAACAACATATAAAACAGATACCTTAACCAAATGTGACATTTTTTATACTCCTTCTGGGAAAAAAGTTACTGTATCGGGAATATACTACGACACCATTCCAACTTATTTTGGTTGCGATAGTGTGATTAAATCAGTCTTAACCATTAAAAAACGCTCAACCAAAACGATATACGCTTGGGCTTGTTCTTCATACACGAGTCCTAGCAAAGCTTATACATGGACAAAAACTGGCAAATACACCGATTATCTTAGAAATTGGGTGGGATGTGACAGTATGATCACCATTTACTTAAAAATTGGTGGAACCCCTGATTCAATTTATGTTTCTCAATGTTATTCATACATAAGTCCCTCAAAAAAATACACCTTTGTAAATTCAGGTGTTTATAAAGATACGATTTCCGATTACCGTGGTTGCGATAGTATCATCACTATTTTCTTAACAGTATTAAAACCCACGACAAGTGAAATTTTCGCAAAAGCATGTCGCACCTATACCCTTCCAAGCGGAAAATCAACTGTTAGTAAAACTGGAATATATTACGATACCATTCAAAATTACCAAGGGTGCGATAGCATTATTAAAGTCAATTTCAAGAACTTAACCGGTTACAAAACCATCACAGTTTCTGCTTGTGAACAATTCAAAAGTCCTACCAAAAAGAAAATTTGGACCGTTTCAGGCACCTATTATGACACCTTGAGAAATTACGCATTTTGCGATAGTATCGTTACGGTGAATTTAACAATCAACAATGCAAAACGCGTTACAGTTTCTGATAGTGCATGTAGATGGTATCAAATGAAAGCATCAAATAGAGTGATCACAGCCTCTGGTAATTACAATGACACATTGAAATCATTGGAAACTGGTTGCGACAGCATTGTCACCAGAAATTTAAATATTCTGAATCCCGACAAATATGTCATTCACGATGGCTCTTTACTGACTGCCAGAAATACCAATGCAACTTATCAGTGGTTAAATTGCACTCGAAACTATAAAGTTATTGATAGTGCTACCAAACGGTCATTTATTGCCAAAAGCAATGAAGAATTTGCTGTAGTTGTCACCGAAAATGGCTGTACCGATACTTCTGATTGTGTGCTGGTTACAAATGCTTCACGCAAAAACTTGAATGTCATTGAATTCAGCCTTAAACCAAATCCAAATTCAGGTAAATTCATCATCAATGCAAGTCAAACTACTCCATCAACTTTAATCATTAGCGATGTAACTGGTAAAGTTATTTTCAAAAAGACAAACGTTTTATTGAATCAATACGAACTTACATTACAAACAAAACCAGGCATTTACAATGTTCAAATGATTGACAAAGACAACCAATCTGTCACACAAAAGTTAATCATTCAGTAATTTAAAATAGATTTAGGTATCAAAATAAAAAATCGTAAATTTGTAGTTGATTGTTTTTTATGACAACCAACTACAACTTTATGATCAATCCTAAATCATACCTTACTTTTATTCTTTGTGCGTTTGCTTTACAAACGTCGAAAGCTCAGTTAAGCGTTACAAGTGGCGATGCCATTTACATTCCAAGCTCAACCACTGTTTATAGCCAAGAAAATTTAGTCAATAACGGAACTATCAATGGTGGAGGTACACTTTCACTCAATGGAAGTTCGTCTACATCCATCACAGGAACAGGCACAATCGATAAATTATCCATCGATAAAACAAGTGCAACTGTGTCAATCACAAGCGGTGTTACCAGCATTACAAACAATGTTGTGGTAAATTCTGGAACCCTTTCTGCTGGAGGGAAATTGACTTTAAAATCAACTTCTTCGGCAACGGCTTATGTGGGGACATTTGGCTCAGGCGCAACTTTAACCGGCGATGTAAATTGTGAAGTTTACATCCAAGGAAAACGTGCATTCCGTTTCTTATCACACCCATTCAATGCCTCAATTGCATTGTCGCAAATTACTGACGACATCGATATCACAGGTTCTGGTGGAAGCACCAACGGCTTTACCACCACTGGAACAAACAACCCTTCATCATTTTGGTTCGACGAAACCATTGGTGATGCTACGACCAGTGGAAACAATGCTGGTTGGACAGCCTTTACCAACACCGATGGCAATGGAACCAACAGTTGGGATGCTAAAAAAGGACTTAGGGTTTTGGTGAGAGGAGCAGTTGGAGAAGGAATAACAACAACCAATTACACTCCTTCGGCAGTGACTATGGATTTTACGGGCAACATCAATCAAGGTTCAATCACCGAAAGCTTTGCTTGTAATTCAACCACAAAATTTGTAGTTGCAACAAATCCTTACCCAGCACCAGTTCAAGCAACTTCTTTATCGCTTACAAACATGGGCAATTATTTTTACGTTTGGGACGTATCCATGGGAACCCGCGGTGCATATTCATCAAAAGCCTTCACTAGCAGCTACGTAATTCCAGCATATACAAGTTTCAATACTGAGGTTTCTTCTTTAGGAGGCACAGGGTCTATTGGATTTACCGAAGCGGCTAAAGTGGCTACAACCACCCCAGCAACAGGTCATTTCCTCGAAAAAGATTCAAATTATAAACTTGAAATTAAAGTCATAGACAATAGCATTTATTGGGATCGATTTGAAATGTATTTCCATGACCAAGCGAATCACAATTATGAAAACTTCGATGCTGTTAAATTCACCAATCCAGATGTGAATTTAAGTTCATTAAGCACAGATAACCACGCTTTATCAATTGATTCTAGACCATTTGAAAACAACAAAACAATCCCTTTGTCGTTTAAATCAACTCAGAAAAAAGATTTCAGTTTTGCCTTCGACAATGTGACGTTACCAGCGGGTTATCAATTGTTTTTGAAAGATTATTACACCAATAAAACCACAGAGATTAAACACGGTGAAAAATATGACTTTGTGGTCAATACTGATTCTGCGAGCCAAGGTGATTCTAGATTTGAAATACAAGCTGTAGACAAATATGCTTCTACTGACAAGTTCACAGTGAATAATCTTTACAAAGTAGGACCTAATCCTGTAACTCACAATGAATTAACCGTTTATTATCCAGCGAATTCTAACACCACAATGATTGTTGCCGATATCAATGGCAAAGTATTAAAAACCAATTTATTAAACAATGACAAATCTGCAGAAACCATTCAATTAAATGGTTTCCAAAGTGGCATTTATATTGTTAAATTAATCCAAGGCAATGAAACTGCATTGGTACAAAAAATCATCAAACTCTAATGAAAAAATTCCTCATCATTGTGGGCATTCTTGCCCTCGTTTTGGTTTCATTTTTAGGCTATGAAGGTATCTTCAACAAGGCAACCGCTTTTGAAGGTGAAGAAGGTGGTTATCAATTGATGGGCATCGACCACAAGGGGGCCTATAAAAACATTGGCAATGCATTTGAAAAATTACGCAAAATGACCCAAGATGCGGGTATCAAAGATGCAAAGTTTGCGGGAGTGTATTTCGATGATCCTGAAACAGTGAAAGAAGCTGACTTACGCAGTTTTGCCGCTGTGATTATTCAAAACCAAGCAGATGCCGAAAAACTTGCAAAACTTGAAGGCATGCATCCTTTCACCATTGAAAAAGGACATGCGGTTATTTGCGATATGAAAACTTGGGATTTGGTTTCAACCATCATTGCAATCACCAAAGCATATCCAGCTTTAGGTGAATATGCAAAAAAACACCCATTTAAAACTCAACCCAAGCATTTTTATGAATTGTACAAAGAAGGTTCTACCCGATTTGTTATGCAGTTCTAAGAATTGCTTAAAACTACCTAAATCTTGTTAACCGATTCACCTGTTCTGTGGTGATGCCCTTGGTTTTCAAATAACCCATATTGCTGCGATACCTAAAGAACCAAAACAATTTCTCTTCTACGTAAGATTCATTGCTTCCGGGAATTCTCGTTTTGCTTTTATTATAAAGTCCCAATAGATAATTCTTCCTATAATTTCCATTCTTATTGAAGACCTTCCCGTAAAACGGAAACAAGGTTTTCTCTGTTGAACTATCAATCTTTAAGTTCACATATAACTTATAGCACACACGGTTTTCAAAATCCCCATTTTGGTATTTGTCGGTTTGGATGATTCCATACAAAAATTTATGGCTGCTCATATGTCCCTCAATAGAAGTATACCGATAAGTATTTAACAACAATTGAAAGACTTTGAGGCTATCTTTTTGTCTATACCCATAAAGAGGTATCAAATATTGATACGATTGACTAGGGGCCTTTTTATACCAAAAAATTGGTGCAATTCTAAACTTGGTGGTTTGTCTTTGATTCTCGTAAGAAACTAAAGGATATAATAATTGATGGCTCACACCAGAATCGGCATAGTGATACCGATATAAAAAGTATAAAATATGTGCATTCACCTCAAGTGAATCTGCTGTTGAATACGTATGTCTTTGATATAAATCGTTTCCATCTAAAGTTTTAACAATATTCTTATTTGTTTGTTTATATGAATAAAACGGGAACAATAAATGATGAGATCCATTGCTTCTGTGAATTTGCCAATACAACGGCGTAATTGCTAAGACCTTTTTTTCAGAGGTGAGCCTATTCACTAATTTAACGGGAACTTCAGGCACAAAGGTTTGTGAAATAGTATCAAAGACGTATTGTAATTGTTTGGACCAATTAGAATCTATACTTTTATAATATTCTCGAGCATATAACTCTGAATATTTACCATAAAAGGGAAATAAATAATTTTTCTTTTTAACAAAGATTGAGCGTTCTTTTAGGTTACTTCTAGAATACAAAACCTTTTGATAACTCCAATAAATTGGAAAAATAACCTTTCGGTTTTCAAGATTATCTAAGTGATTTCTTGGAATCGTTTTTCGGCTAAAATAAACAGGAAAAATGGTGAATTTTTGATCGGTAAAAGCCCCCAATATTGGCTTAATTTCAATTTTGTCTTGAGGAAAACCATTTCGTTTCGCATACATTTGCTTGTCATACTCCGACAAATTATAATACACTGAATTTTTAATTGTATCCAACTTAAACATACGCGTTTCCTTTTTACTATAGTAAACAAACGGTGCAATTCTAAACCTTGTAACTTTATAATTTTCAAAGAAATTTTCATGTTTCAATGAAAAATCATGATGGACGTAAAAATCTAACTCTTCTCTTTCCGATTTTAATTGAATCAATGGAGTTAAATTGATTTTGTATTTGGTATATTGCCTTCTTTTATTGTTATAACTTGAATCGAGGTAAAATTTTTGATAACTAAAAACCAATGGCATACCCGTGGTTTTATATACACCATAATCATCGGGTACTTGTTTTTGGTAAAACAAATAGGCCCACAATTTGAGTTGTTCTTTATGCTTATCAATTTGGAGATAAAAAGGCGTAACCATTTTCAACGAATATTGAAATGACTCGTGTCTTACATAAAACGGAAACACCATTTTGAAATAGTTTGGCGTACTCTTAAACTTCCAATAAATTGGAAATAAAACCAAGGTTGTGTCTACATTTGTTTTTTCACTAAAATACAATGGCGTCACCCATTTGGTTAAACCAAACTTCGATCTTTCAGAATAATACAAAGGTATGATTGCCAAAGTGGTATCCAGTGGATTTCGCTCGTACCAAATGATTGGGAAAAGACTTTTCTTGTTAATGTTTTTATCGGAATAAGAAGAATATAGTGGAAATAAGTATTTCGATTTATAGAATTGATTTTTAACACTCCAAAATATCGGGGTAACCATTGTTGTGGTATCTCCATTTTGAAGAGCGTCGTAATAATAAAATGGAATTAAACTATGCCTTCTCAGTCCTGGAACAAATTCCTTCATTCCATTGGCCTTCGAAATGATCTGTGATTCTCGTTCACGACTCCAAAACCAAAACAACATTGAATAAATTTTGTCTTTTTTTACCAAATCATGATATTTAAAAAACAATGGAAACAACGCCAAAGATTGTTTTTCAGGTGAATTCAAACGGTAAATAAACGGAAATAGAAAAAGCTTTTTTGATTGATTCAGGCGATAACTCCACACAAATGGGAAATACACTTTTACATTCTCTGAAATCGATTTTTGAGAATAGTAAAAAGGCAACAACAACAAAGTTGTATCGGTGTAAGTCACCGATCGCCAATAAATTGGAAGCAACAACTGAGAACTCCAACCTGCATCGTTTTGAACCTTCCAATAAATTGGAGTAATCATGGTTGTTGAGTTTTTCTTTAATCCATTCAAAAACGTTTCACGGTAGTAAAAAGGCAATAATGAATAACTGTTCGTTTGAGAATGATTGGCATACTCTATTTGTGTGTGCCAATACCAAAATGCGATTGATGTAATCTTCGTATTTTCTTCTAATCCTTTTCGTTGCGATGAATAATAGAAAGGAAATAACACATTGTAATTGTGCATCTTACTTTTTAAAGAATAATACAATGGATAAACTTGAAATACTTTTACTTTGGAAGATTTTGACACCCAAACATTGGGAAAATAATAATCTAAAGTGTCTAATTTATTTTCCTCATGATATCTAAATGGCAAAATGGCCAAGGTTCGGCCGAAGTTATCTTGATAATTCCAATAAACTGGGAAAACAACCAAATTTTTTTCTGAATAAAAACCTGTGGAATGATTCCCATCAACCACATTTTTGTAAAACACCAGGGGAAAAACGGTCATCCTAAAATTCAAATATTGCTTGCTATTAAAACGTTTTTTGTAAAACAAAACAGGAAACAACACCCATTGTTGTGATTTAAAATCAATATGAAACTCTGTTGAACCAGAGTTTTTTATCTTATTTAAATAATGGGAATGATAAATCAGAAATAGACTTGAAAATTTATTTTGAATTGTTTCAAATGAATCTCCCGACCTCAATCCACCAAAATTTACATACTTTGTAACCTTTGTAAGCATTGGATAAAAGACCCAATTCCGTTGAATTGTAGTTGCACCCACATAATTATCTCTTGGATTAAATATAATATCACTTTTAAATGAAAAAATCGGGAAAACACTTGTGGTTCTTATGTTTTCAGTAAATCTATCGTTTATAGAGGTATTTTTTTCGTAATGCCAATAAAGTGGGAACACCACCAGATGAGATTTTCGGGCCAAAGAATCGTATTTACTAAAAATGAAAAAGAAAAAATTATTCTCTACAAAAAGTCCATTTTTAGATCGCGAAACATTCAACAATTCGATATTGGGAATCAATGAACCCAACTTAAACCTTGTAATGCCCGCAGCTGAATCTTTTTCAAAATTGATGAGGGACGGATAATACGTTGTTGCCAATTTCAAACTAGTTACACCCCCACTTTTGGTATACCAATACAGCGGCAACAAATGATGATGACTGTAAGGCACATCAAAATACTGATGATCTCGGTACAAAGTGAACATCAACTGCAAATCATAACTTGTTTCTGTTTTCTCTCGGTAAATGAGCGGCCAGAGGTACTTGTTTCGATTTCTAGTGATTCCAATGTCGATGTTTAATTCATCGGATTTGTTTGGGGGGACCAAGGTATCAATTTGCCCTAAAACTTCATTCCATGTCAAAGCAAGTAATACGCAAATTACCCATTTTTGAATGCCCTGAAACACATTTATAACCTTCAACTTAACACAAAGTTAACCAATTAAAACAATCTCGTTCAAAAAAAGGAGCCGCACAAAGTGCGGCTCCGTATATATAGATGATAGATAAATAACGCCACCGGAAATATGCCGATGACTCTATTTATTTTGATACAGTTTAACTGAACACCGCAAAGGTAATTCCAATGTTCGAAAATTGCACCAACAATTATTCAATGACAAAGCTTTTTACTAAGCTTTCAAAGGTTTATTTAGGAAAAACCAATGTTATATCTTCCGTTGTACTATCAAATTCTGACAATATTACAAAATTTGTATTATAAAATTCAACCTTTAATCGAGGTATAATAAATTGAAACAAAAAAGCCTTTTGATTATTGAGTTGTTGAAATTTGCGAAATGGCATTTGATGTGCTAAATATGAAGTAGGATTTCCTTTTTGATTTCCAGATAAAATTGGTTCGTATTTCACGTTTAAATCAACAATTTTTAATGTAAATCCACCAATACTTTTTCTCAATTCCGGATCAATGATTACAGATTTATTCTCATAATTAAGATCCTTTCCTGTATTTATAAACTGATCTACATAATCTAAAACTTCGTGTGCGTCAAATGTGTAAGTTAGGACTAGATTAGAATCATATTTTTCAATATAATTAATATTCCCTCCAAATGTTAGATTGTAATTATTGGAATCGGTGATTTTAAAATTTCCAAAAGAATATTCATAATTACCATGACGAGCTTCATAAAGTGTTTGCATATCATCAGGGTTATCAGCATCCAAATTTTCAAAAACGCGTGTTAATTTAGCTTTTAAAAATTCAGATTCAAAATGTCCATAAAATTGTTCAGGAGTTTTAATCTCTATCTTTTCTTTTTTGTCTGCTTTTTCATTTCCTTTTTCCCATTTCCCAAAGTCTTGTGCACTCAAGGAAAAAGCAAATAGAAATAAAATGTAATGATAAAGTCGTAAAAAAATTGCAAATTTCATTTTGTTTAAATTTTGATTCAAAACAAATATAACTATTTTTAGTTATATTTTATTTAATGCTTCAACTAAAGAATCAGGCAGAATTTATAAATGAAAAAATACTGTTTTGACTGGAGTGAAAATCTGTGTCAAAGTTTTCTCTATTTATCTTTGTCATGCATAATTTTGCATATTATCTGAATAATTTAATGTCAATAGCTTCCTAAAAATCTCATTATCTTCGCCAAATGAACCGTCGCGATTTGTTGAAACTTCTGGGAATTGGCAGTACCCTACTGGCAATCACCAGCAAACGTCCCTCAAAAAATGAAAAAGCAAAACCATTGGTCATTAGCACTTGGTACAACCAATCGGTAACCGCCAACGT
>JACCEB010347942.1_pt1 | contig 19420 bp, 18 predicted proteins | sample 7454761 | NCBI WGS metagenome assembly JACCEB01 (sample SAMN15323454, study PRJNA562643) | freshwater metagenome | isolation source: river surface water | place: USA:Blue River Watershed | collected 2017-08-18 | reverse complement strand
TAATTCAAATGATAAAGTAGATAATATGGTAGTTCAACCAATATCATTTTTTTCAGTACAATCACTTGAACTTGATAATTGGGATTTAAGTGCTATTGATTTTCATTGTCAAACTAATTTTATTGATTTAATAAAAAAGAAATTTCCTGATCTCGAAGAAAATGAAATTAAAAATTTAATTTGGTATAATTCGTCTTCTATTAATACTCGTATTCCTCATCAAATATATAATCCTGAACAATGGAATCAAATAAAAGGTCATGTTGCTAAAACACAAAAATATCTACTTGATAAATCATATTAATTAAAATTTAATAATTTATTTAATAAAATTCAACTTAAAAAAATAATAAAAATTTAATAATTTTTTTAATAAAATTCAACTTAAAAAAATAATAAAAATTTAATAATTTATTTAATAAAATTCAACTTAAAAAAAATAATAAAAATTTAATAATTAATTTATATAAAATTCAACTTAAAAAAAATAATTAAAATAATAAAATTTAATAATTTATTTATATAAAATGGATATAAAAATATTTTTTCTTTTTGCTATCTTTTTTCTAAAGCTTTAGCACATAAAAAAAAGAAAAAGATCTAATTTATTTACATTTTTTGTTTTTGAGAATAATAATAATAAAGAGCACCAAATATTAAAAGAACTGTAAAAATAACTAAAATTAATAAAAATTCATTATTAACTTTTGTTTTAATTTGATTCATTTTTATTTTTTGAGTCAAAGTAGTTATTTGATCATCTAATTTTTTAATAGTTTGTTTATTTGTATTAATTTTTTCATCAGAATTAACAACATTCGTTTGAATATAACTTAAAACAGCATTATAATTATTTTTTATAGCTTCTTGTAAAGATGATTGAGTATCTTCGAATTTTTCTTTATAAATATCTGCTTCAGTTGTTAACTCTCCAACATAAACATTTTCAACATTTCTCCATTTTTTAATATCATCTAAACTCATACTTTTAACAGCTTCATTCCATTTATTGGGTGTAAAAACATATAATTGATTTCTTAAATTTTCTAATGGATAACTATTTGAAAACCAAATAAAACGATAAGCACCTAATTCACAAGCTTTTTGTTTTGCTTCTTCTATCATATAAAACTTACCTTGAACAAAAATACCATATTGACGAATATCATTTTCTTCAACATAATCACCAAAAGGATTTTTATGTTCATGAATTTTCCAAACACATGGTTTTTCGGAACCGGATTGAAAATATTCATATTTATTAAATTCTACCATTGAATGAGCTTCTTCATCATCTAAATCAACACCTGTATTAGCTTTAAATTTAATTTTTAATTTTTCCATTCTAATTTTATTTAATTCTTCTTCTTTATTATCTAACATCTTATTATAATCTTGAATATCATCTTCTTTCTTTTTTTCTATTAATTGTTTATAAACATCAATATCACTAACTATACGTGGTACTTTATAAACTGGTTGAACACAATCTTCAGGTTTAACATTTTTATCAAGTAAATCTAAATATTTAAAATTTCCTGGATTTGAATTATCAGTATCAAAATATGTAGCAGTACATTTAGATTGAAAACGAGAATCTTCAAGATTTACTGGACATTTAATTTCAATTTTTAATTTGTTCATATTTTTAAATTCAAAAGGTATATTAAATTTATTTTGTAAATCTTCGTTTTCACATGAATATTCAACATCTAGTGATAATTTACCACCACATACTTTTTTATTACTTTTAACAAAAGATTTAAAAGTATTATTAGGTATTAAAACACAATTTTTTTGGTCATCTGTACATTTTAAATCAAAAAAATCTTTTGAAGGCATTGCCATTAAAACTTCCTTATCACACTTTAAATAAACATTTATTGTATTTGGATCAACAAATGCATTTTTCTTATTTTTAAAAACCATATAATTATAATAAAAACCATTTTTATTCTTTTGTCTTCTTACAAAATCTATACAACTTTTCATTGATTCATGATCTTCAGTTGATTTTGAATCTATTTTGTCAAATTCATTATATTTTGATGTATTTAAACAACCCATATATAATAATTTCTTATCATCTGCTATACATTCATGTTTTAAACTTTTATCATTAAATGAACAAAATTGTCTTTCTAAACAGTCGTTATCTAAATTACATATTCTAACTTGTACTGTTTGAGGATCTTTAGGATTTGGAAAATTCATCATTTTTAATATATATTATTACTCTATTTATAGATCTTTTTTCTTTTTTTACTTTTTTTCTTTTTCTATTATCTTTTTTAACTTTTTTTATTTTTTATTTTTAAATATTTTAAAATTTTATTTTATAAATTAGCAGTATAAACATTATCACCTACTAATGGTGCTCTATTCACTTTCAAACTAGTACCACTATAAATAAATACATTTTCTTCTTCTTCAGAATTTTCAATATCACTTACTTGTATATCAAAACTTGCATTTTCAAATCTTTCTGTACCACTTCTTGTTTCGGGGAAGTCACTGTATGATTTACTATAATCAGGATATTCAATTCTATCATGATATTTACCAGAATTTTTTCTTGTATTTGGAGGATATAATAATTGATTTGGTGATGAACCATCTTGATAAAATAATCCTGGTGTTTCAGGTTGTTCCTCATATTCAATTAATTCCTCTTCTTCACCTATAATACGAAGTCCTGAATTATCTTCATCTGTGTCTTCTGAAGTAGTATTAGGACATGAACAATTTCTTTTAACCCATTCATTATATCTTTTACCTTTAATATCATCTATTCTATTATTTACTTTATCTGTTGCTTCTTGAATTCTACCACCAATACCTGCCATTAAATTCATAGATATTACATTATTTAATGATTCTTGAAGATAAAATACATTATATAAATAAAAAATTATTAAAATATAAATTACTATTAATAATGTACCTACACCTTGTAATAATTTAGGATTCATTGTGTTTTTACCATATAAATAAATAACTAAAAATAATAAAGCACCAAATAATATAGAAGCAGATAAAGCACGAATACCTGTTTCATAATTTGAAGATTTTGTTAAATTATCTTCTATTAAACGTTCTTTGGAAAAAATATTTGTTTGAAGTCTTTGTAAACCAACTAATTGTTTATTTAAATCTTTATTTTCTAAATTCATTAATTCTTGTGTTTTTAATTGATATTCTCTATTTAAATTAGCATTATATAGATTTTGATTCGCTATATTAATATTAGATTGTAAACTAGTATTGATTGAATTTAAACCAGATGTTTGATTATCACCATTAGACATATACGGATTAATATATGTACCATTATTTACAAAATATTCATTATTATTAGTAAAATGATCATATTGTAATGCATTTAAATTAATATTTAAATTTTTACCATAAGTATTTAATTTTGATAAATCAGGTTTATATTCTTTATCAATTCTTTTTTGTGATATATTTGGAAAATAAGGAGGATTGACCATTTTTAATTATTACTTCTAATTAAAAATTAGATTTTTTTAAAAAAAATATATTTATTTATCATTCTATTTTATCTTTTATTTTCTTATTATTATTTTTTAATCAACTTTTGTACAATCTGAATCACTTCCAGAAGTATAATTTTTAACTGTCCCATCATTTGATGTACATATATATTTTCCAGTTTCTTTATATCCACTCATTTGATTACATGGTATTGTAGTAAATAAACTTTTTTTACCACTCATTGGTAAACCATTATAATTTGGTGAATTACTTGGTACCTTAAAATCACATTGATAATAAGTTGCACCATTTGGTGATATTCCTCTAAAGAATGGTTGAGGTACAATTGTTTCTAATTGTTCTTCTGAATATGGCATTTCATTTACATACTTAGGAACAGTATTATATAAATTCATTGATCTATCTCCATATAACCATACATTTTCAGAAGATTGTTTATTTAATACAGGAACATTTTGTATTTGTGTATAATCTTGTTCTTCTCCTGATGTTTCACAATCAACTGGACATGTATAATTATATCTATCACCGACAAGAGAACCAATACTTGATTGTAATTGATCACCAACAGCAATACTTAATTTAGAAAGGAAATCAGTAGGTTTTCGAATATATTTAAAGTAAATAAAGAATAAATAAATTAAAAATATTAAAATACAAATTATCATTAATTTTTTACCATCTAATTTACCAGTAGCATTAGCCATAAATAATACAAAATAAATAATTACTAAAAATATAGTTGATATTAATATATTAATTGTAGTATCTTTATTATTAGCTGCAATTATATTTTGAGTTATTAATTCTTCTTTATTCATAATACCTTTATTTAAACCATCAGACATATTATATAAATTTTGGAAATTTTGATCATATTTTAATAATAATTGATTTGTTATATCATTTAATGAATTTGTACTAGCCATTATTTTATCTCTACTTTATTTTAATATATTTTTATATAAAAATATATAATCTTTTAAAAAATATTTTCATTTATTTTCTTTATTTATTTATTAGCACCTTTTGATTGTTTTGAAAAAAATGCATATGTTGTTAATGTAATAATTAATATTAATAAAACAACAGCTAATAAAGTATATATAATTTTTTTCTTATACATATTTCTTTCTTCTGCTAATTGTAACATTCTTGCACGTGTGACTACTAATTGAGTTTTATCAGCTATTTCAGCTTCTTGTTCTTTTTGTCTTAATTGTTTTTGTGCTAATACTAAATTTTTAGCATCATATGTAGAAGTAATATTATCATCTAATGATGAAAGAGCTTTATTTAAATTTGAAGCATAAGATGATATATTTTCTAAACTTAAACCTGACATTTATTTAATTATTTCTATTATTAATTATGATATTTTATTTTCTAAAAAATAGATATTTTAAAAAATTATGTAAAAAATTAATTTATTCTATTTTTTTAAATAAAAGATAAATAAAACTATTATTAATAATATTATTATACATAAAACAGCTTTTGAATTTTTCTTTATATTTTCATATTGATTTTGGTTTTCAAATAATTCTTTATCACTACCAATTGTTGTTAATACTTCTAATTGTGGTAGTTTACTTAAAGCAATTGTTCCTATGGCACTATTATTTAAATAATTTTTTAATTCATCAACATTAGCATTATTCATAGTATTATATGAATTAAATTTATCATCAAATTTACTTAATTTTTGTTCTGTATCAAAATATCCTTGTAAATTTGTTAAATAATTTGTATAATCAGTTTGATATTTATCCATTGATTTACTTGATACAGTTCCACCAATTTTATTATTATTTACTCTTTCTGATTTATTTACTAATAAACCTTTACCTAAAGTATTTACATTATTCCATACACATTGAGCATTAAGATCTACATAGTTATCATTTTTATTATTTTTAATTTGATTAAAACAACTACGAATATCTAAATCATTTTTTCCGAAAGACAATTGAAATCTTTTATTTATACAATGTTTTTGTATATTTGTTTTTTGTGATGAATTTAAATTATTGTAACTATATTTACCATTTGTTTTAATACCACTATCTATTGAATTATTTGTAGAAACAGATGATGGAAATCCTTTATATAATGTACAATCTTTAGTTGATTTATTAAAAGAATAAGAAGTACATGTTGGATTTGTTGTACAATCAGTTTGACAAACTATAGAATTATTAACATTTTTTGTTATTATTGAATCTGTTTTATTAAAACTTTTATTATTTAATTCTTTATATCCTGAATAAGGACAAAAAATATCATAATACATATCATTATTAAAATTACTATTAGCTAAAGCATAAACAATTGGTTTTGGAGGAGGTGGTGATGATTTTTTCTTTTTTTTAGGTGAACCAAAAATTGTTTTTGTTGCTTTATTTACTCCTTTAGAGATTGATTTAGTTACACTTTTAAATGGATTTTTACTTTTAAAATCTTCATAATTATTTAATTCATACATTTTATGATAAATATAAATCTTCTAATTTAAAGTTATATTTAAATTTAAAAAAAATAAATATTTATTATATTAAAAATGTTTGATAACAAAAAAGAAAGAATTTTATTTTTCTTAAATAAATTATTAAATATTTATCAAAAAGACCCTTCAAAAAAATTTCAAACTAAAGCATTATTTAATGCTATTATATCAATTGAAAATTATAATGGTTTAATTATAGATGGTAAACAACTTCAAAAAGAATTAAAAGGAATAGGTAAAGGATTAAGTGATAGAATAGATGAGATTTTAATAACTGGTTCTTTACAAGAATGTTTAGTTATTAGTGAAAAAAATGATATTTGTGATCTTTTTAAATCTATAACGGGTGTAGGAGACAAACGAGCTGAAGAATGGTATGATTTAGGTTATCGTTCATTAAATGATATAAAAGATGCAATTCAAAATAAAAAAATATCAAGTACTCATCATATAGATTTGGGAATAAAATATTATGAAGATTTAAAAGAAAGAATACCTCGAAATGAAATTGATAAAATGAAAAAAATAATTGAAAAAACTTTAAAAAAAATAGATAAAGATTTAATATTTGAAATTTGTGGAAGTTATAGAAGAGGACAAGAATCTTCAGGTGACATGGATATTATTATTAGTAATCCTAAATTTGTTAATAATATTAATCAACAAAATTATCTAAAAATAGTTGTTGAAAAATTAACTAATGATGGATTTATCATAGATCATTTAACTGAAAAAGGTGATAAAAAATATATGGGATTCTGTAAGCTCCAACAATCTGGTACAAGCAAAAGACAAGATATAAAAAATAAAGCTAGAAGAATTGATATTCGAGTATTTGATTATGAAAATTATTGGTGTGGAATTCTTTATTTTACTGGTAATAAAGAATTTAATATAAAAATAAGAAATAAAGCTTTAGAATTAGGTTATTCATTAAACGAATATGGTTTAACAAAAAAAGATACAAATGAGAAAATATTTTTAGAAAATGAAAATCAAATATTTGAACTTCTTAAACTACCTTATTCAAGTCCTTTTGAACGTAATATTAAATAATATAAATAATATTAAATAATATTTTTTATTTTAATTTTATAATTTTTTTATAAATTTTTAATGTAAATGATGATTAATAAATTTAACAACTAAAAAGATAATAATAATTGCAACAATTAACATTATAAATTTACCTAAATTAGTTTGATGTTGATTTTCAAAAGTTTCCTTAACTTGATTTTCATAATTATCTAATACTAAACTTTTAACATAAGGACAGTTTTTACAATAAGGACAATTATTTGAACATTTACAATTTACACCATAAGGACATTGTTTACAGAATGGACAACCACCACGATGAGGACAATACATATTTTGAAAATTTTCTGGTTTATTAAATTCATCAATACTATCTGATTTTTCATTAAATACAACCGAATTCTTACCATTCATTAAATCATCATTTTCGAAATGTTCTACTGGATTTTCATATTCTGACCATGATTTATCTACACCTGAATCAAAAATAGTGATATTAGGCATCTTTCCTAATTGTAGATCAGGATTAAATTCTGGATAAGGAACATTTTTAGGAAAATCACTTATAATTGGATCATTTGTTGCTTCCCTCTTATTTATTTTTTCATCATATTCTTGTGCAGATAGAGGTGTCATTGGATTCATTACTTTATAAGGATAAGTATAAGTTGGTAAACCTTTAGGGGTAAATCTTTGAGGTTCCATATAAGTTTGATATCTTGGGTCTTGTTGTATTTCCCAATCAGGTTGAGGATAAAAGGTGTTTTTATCAAAAATAACTTCTGGTTGTTGCATTTGTAATTCATTCGGATAAATATCTCTTGGTTGAGGTACGGTTTTTACAAATGGTATTGTTGGTTTAGGTACATTAGTATTTCCAAAAAATTCACCATCAGCATTTTGGACGGGTGGTACAACTTGATATATATCTTTTTTCTTAAATTGTTGACTTTGAGGAGGTAATTGTTTGTAATTTACACCAAATTGATTTCCTCTTGCAAAATTTGAATTATCACTTCCACCTGCATCATTACAAACTAATCCAACAACACCTTGACCATTACTTGTTGTTAAATAACAAGCATCTTTAGTAAAAGGTAAAGGATTAGTAAAAGGACATTCAGGACCTTGATAAGGAACGTTTAATTGTTGAGAACGAGGAGCTGGTGGTAATTCATTACAATATTGAACTTTATCATATTTTGCATTAGGATAAGGATTTAAAGGAATAGCATGAGGAGCACTTCCATAATTAACACCTTCTGGTGCAGATGGAGCAACAGAACCTTGAATAGGAATAGGTAAAATATTAGAATGAGTATCTGAGATATCATCATATGAATTTTTTAAATTTTCTTCATTATATCTTGGATTTAAATTTGGATTGATTATTTTTGGCATTTTTTTTCTTTACTTCTATTTACTCTTTATATAAAAAAATTTAATATTTTAATTGAAAAAAAATATTAAATTTATTAAAAAAAATTATTTATTAATTTTATTAATTTATAAAAATATAATTATTAATGATAATGTAAAATATAAAAGGAGATTCGAAAAGAACATTGGTTCTTCTCTTATTTGACTAATCTATAATAATATGTAAATCCAGATACATTTGAAGTGCGTTCAATTTTACATATTTGACCAGTTTTCATACCATAATATTTTGCAACAGGATCTGTTTTAAGAATTCTTGGTAATTCGTTTTTATTAAAATTTAATTCTTTTTCTTCTTCTTCATTCATAACTGAGTGTTTAGGTACTAATACATGATGAGTAATATTAAAAACTAAACTATCTTGTAAAAATATCTCAACATTTTTATAATTCGGTTTATTTAATTCTTTTGTGACCATTGCATTTTCTTTATCTTTAAGAATTAATATAACATTAATATTATCATCTTGATATTTTTCAATAATTTTTGTCATTAAATCTTTTAAATTATTTTTACTAAAACTTTTACCATAATAAAAATGTAAATAAAATTTTTTATTCTTTTCTGTATCATGTATATAAATATCTATATTATTTTCATTATATTGTACTTTAAATTGTTCAAATGTTATATTTAATTCAAGTGGTACATTAAATCCTCTATCATTCACCATTTCTAAAGCTGTTTTACGAACTTTAAATAATTTATCTTGTTCTTGGAAATCCATTTTTTTTCTTTATATCTATTAATTTATTTTATTTTAAATTAAAATATTTATTTATTTTTTTATATTTAAAAAAATCATTTTTTTTTTCATTTAACACTTAATTCTTTTCTTAAATTCTTTTTTTTTTTTATTATCTTATCATAATAAAAGAAATAAATTTATAAAATATCTTTTACTATATGCGTTGTTTTTTATAAAAATTAAACGAAAATATATAACAGATAAAGATAATAAAATGAATATAAATACAGAAAATAAACAAAATATTTTACAAATACAAGTATATGATAGTTTTACTATAGATTATAATAAATATCCCCGAAAAGATACACCAAAATTTGAAACAGATAAGGTTTTGATTCAATTTTTAATGAATCAAGATTATCTTGAAAAAGTAGCTAAATCATATACAATAGCTATTCAATTTTTTAATGAATGTAAAGAATATTATTTTATTTTAAAATCATTAGATGGTAAAAATAGTAAAAGATATTCAGCAAAAGAAATAATGTTTATAATAAATCAAATTAGTTTATTTTCACAACAAAATCCAGATATTTATTCAATTCAAAAATATTTAAGAAATTTTCATCCTTTAGATCAATTATATTATATTTTAATTAAAAATAAAGATTTTTATCTTGAACTTTTTCGTAATGTAACTGATGCTAAATATGCTTTTTTTGAAAGACGTGAAATAAATTATAAATTCTTTATACCTTTTGATTTTTATGGTGACATTAAATCTTTAAGTTCTAATAAAGGTCAAGTTTATACAGCTATTGAGTTATTAGAAATAAATGCATATACTCAATTTTTAGTAAAAAATAAAATAATAAAAAATTTACCTGAACCTTTATTTATGCGAAATTATTTTGATATTAATCCTTATTTAAAAAAAACTGAAAATAAAAAAGAAAAAGAAAAAGAATCAAAACAACAAGTTAATAAAGAAGAAATTCAAGAAAAAAATAAATCTATTTTCATTCAAAAATCAAAAACAATTGAAAATGATTATTATCTTGATTTAGAACGAATTATTCAAGATTCATATACTGAAAAAATAAATGATATTGAAGAACAAATGAATTATAATGATATTGATGATAATAATAATAATGAAAATTATTATGATGAAGAATATGAATATAATGGTTTGAAAAATAATAATAATGAAAATGAACAAGAATATAAAGAATATAAAAAATATGATGAAGATAAAAATAAAGAAGAAAATAAAAAAATAAAAAAAAATAAAAAAGAAAAAAAAGAACAAAATGAACTTAAAGAATATAAAGAACATAAAGAGATAAAAAAAAATAATTTAAATAAAAAACAAGAAAATATAGAAAATTATGAAAATCATAAAAACTATGAAAATATGGAAAATAATGAAAATATTAATAATGATATAAAAATAATTTATTTTCATAAATAAAAAATAAAAAACAATTATTTTTTAAAAAAATATATTCTATCTTTAGTAGAATATAACAAATATGAGTACAACTGATCTTTTAAATGGTCCTGTAGATTCCAATTTAACTTATAACATCAAAAATAATTGTAGTATATTTAATATGGTCGGAAATACTACTTCTAAAATTAATTATTATAGATCAGCTCTTTTAGCTATTGCATGGAATGCACCTAATTTTTTAAATATTGTTCTTGATTTTAGAAATTTATCTCGTTCTTATTATAATCAATCACCAAAACGTTTCTGTTCAACTGTTAAATTTGATGGTGTTCAATATTTCCAAGGTAAATATGCAACTGTTTATTTACCTCAACCTGGTGGTATGATTCCTAACTCAATTCCCTATGTTGAATATAACGGTACTACTAAAATTAATATGTTAAGAATTTTAGGTCCTAATTCACTTCCTGTTTGTTGGTCAAATGTTGTTTATAATAATGGAGTTTGTAAAAATGATGCTACTTTCGATCCTTCTGTTTTAAGTGATAATGAAAAAGTATTATATTATTATATTAAACATGCTAATTTCTTTACTAAAATGTTAGATATTATGACTAGAAGTTTCTTTTATTGGTCTGAATTTATCTATTTCAATTATACAGCTGTTTTCCCTGAAGATTTATATCCTGGATCTAAAGAAGATAGAACAATTTTATTAACTGGTGAATTCTTAAAAGCTATTTATTCACAATATTTAAGAGAAAGTCGTTATGGTAATCCATATGGATATAAACTCCCTTGTCCAAGAATAATTAATCCAAATTATATTTTACCTGTACAAAATTTCAGTAAAGGTCAACTTGTTAGATATATTAATGGTAACACTGATTCATTCCCTATTTAATTTAGTTTTTAATTTAAATAATTTTTTCATTCATTATTTTTTATATTATTTATATTTATTATTTAAATAAATATTATTAATACTTTTCAATTTTAGTTTAAAAAATTTAATTTATTTTATCAAAAAATATAGAATTTATTTTTTAAATATGAAAAAAATAGTTGTTATTGGTGATGTTATGATAGATAGATATTATTTTAGTGATGTTAAAAGAATTTGTCCCGAAGCACCTATACCTATAGCAAATGTTCATAATATTCAAAATAATTTGGGTGGAGCGGCTAATTTAAGTTTAAATATAAAAAATTTATTAGATAATCCAAATCAATTAATTTTAGTATCGGTACTCGGTTATGATGAAGAAAGTACAATTATTGAAAAATTATGTTCTGAAAATAATATAAATACTTTTTTTATAAAAGACAAATCACGAAAAACTACTGTTAAAAATAGAATTTATTCAAATGAACAAATGATATCTAGATTTGATATTGAAGATACACATGTTATAAAATCAGAAATACAAAATAAAATTATGAATTATATATCTACAAATTTAAAAAATAATATTGATTATATTGTTTTATCGGATTATAATAAAGGTATTTTTGATGATTACTTTTGTAATTTTATTTTAAATTATTGTGAGGAAAATAATATTTATTCTTTTGTTGATCCAAAAGTAAATAATTATTTAAGATATCAAAATTCTTTTTTAATTAAACCAAATCTTAATGAAACTTTGAATATATATTCTTATATCAAAAATACAAATTTTGATGAAAATTATATTCAAAATAATATTGATATAATTTTATGTGAGTTATATAATCATTTAAAATGTAAATATATAGTTTGTACATGTGGTAAAGAAGGTATGATATTATATTCTAATTTACAAAAAACATTAATTAAACATAAAAATATAGAAAATATAATTGTTAAAGATGTAACAGGTTGTGGAGATGTTGTATTTGCTGTATTAATAACACAATTTTATAAAACAAAAAATTTATTTAATTCAGTTGAAGTAGCTAATTATATAGGAGGATTATCAGTACAAAATATTGGTACATACGTTTGTAACAAAAATGATATTGAAAATTTTAATAAAAAAGAAGATGAAGTTATTAAATTTGAAAATAAAACATTATTTTTTAAAAATAATGAAAATATGATTTTTAATTTTGTTGTAAATCAAATTAAAAAAAGTAAAAAAATAAAAAATATTGTATTTACTAATGGTTGTTTTGATATAGTACATTTGGGACATCTTGAATTATTAAAATATTCAAAATCATTAGGTGATTATTTAATTGTTGGATTAAACTCAGATTCTTCAATTAAAAGATTAAAAGGTGATAAAAGACCAATTCATAATCAAGATTATCGATCTAAATTTTTATCTTTTTTTGATTTTATAGATTTAATTATTATTTTTGATGATGACACACCCTTTAAATTATTAGAAAAAATAAAACCAAATATTTTAGTTAAAGGTGGTGATTATACTTTAGATAAAATTATTGGTAAAGAATTTGTTGATGAAGTTAAAATATTTAATACTATTGAAAATTATTCTTCAACAAATATTATATCTTCCATTAATCTTCGATATTAATATTTTATTTGATTTTTTATTTTTTTATAAATTATTATTTATTATTTATTTTTTAATAAATAAATGGTTCTAAAGAATCTTGATTTTTCAAAAACATATAATTACTTTGTATTAATTTAAAATATTGATTATTGTCTTTATTTATATTTTTTTTATATTTTTTTATATACCATTCAAAAAATTTATATGTATTTTTAATAAACAATTCATAACCTCCTGAACCACCACTTAAAAATGGTATGTAAGTACTATTATCATAATAATCTTCTGAAAATGGCAATTTTCTTTCATTTACTTCAGAAAAATTATTTTTAAAATATTCATTATGTTTATTTTTTAATGCAAAATATATAAATCTTTCAGTACAAAATATAAAATTATTTATTATTTTAGATATCACGATATTATTATATCCATTTTCAATTGGATATTTATCACTTAAACTAATAAATATTCTAGAATATAATCTTCTCAAAAGTTCTTCTTTAAAATGATAATTATATCTTATATTTGATATCACATCTTCATAATTAATTTTCCCTATATCATCTTCTATAATTTTATTTAACTCATTTAACATTATTACAGCTAATTCTTCTTCAAATATATTTTTTGGTATTGTTTCTATTATAGATGATAACAAAGATAATGATCTTGATATATCATTATTTTCTATTTCTATATCACTATAAACTTGTCTTTTTTGAATACCTTCATTAAAAATATTATTCATACAATTCATTATATTAGGAGTATAACAACCTATATGGTCATCATTAAATCTTTTTTTAATAGTTAAATAATTATTATATTCTGTATTTTTAGGAACCTTTTTATTCATTTCACTAGATGAAAAATGAATTTGATTACCAATTTTATATAATTCAAAATATTTAAAATCTTTTTTTAATAAATCATAATAATCATGAGTTTCAAAGATAAAATCCAATATTTTAAAATATCTTATTTTCATTTCATTTTGTAAAGTTGAATCATTTATATTTTTTAATTGATTATCCAATTTAAATTTTAAAATACTATTTATTGGATTAATTATATTTTCAACTATCCATTCTTTATTTATTAACCGAATTTCACTATTAATACTATAATTATTTTTAACATAATTACATATTAATATTAATTTATTTTCAATATTAATTAATATATTATCTATATCGTTAATAATTTCAGATTGCATATTAGTATCCATTTTTGTTTTTATTAATATATATATTATAATAAACACCATTTTGAACTTTATTTAATCAAATTTTTAAATAATTTATATCGTAAATTATTTAAATAAAAAAAATTTATTTACGTTTAATCCGACTCTGGTTCTGCATGAAAATAATTATAATTATTATCTTGATTTTTACATTTTTTATTCATTGGTTCTCCATTTTGTTTATTATTTTTTATTTTTCTAACACTTTTTATTCTTTCCTTTAATACATATTCTATTTTACCACAATGTTCCTCAACGTGTTTGCAATTTTTAGGTTCACATCTTGAATATAAAAATCCATTACATGTACAAGTTCTATTATCTTTATCTACAATATAAGTTTCCCCAGTATTTTTACTTTTTATTTTAATTATGTCTTTATTATCAAAATTATCATTATTATATTCATCATTATCACTGTCTATATTACTATATATTGATTCATTATCCCGATCATCATCACTAAATTCTTTTTCATACTCTTTAAACTCTTCATTATCAATAATAAAATTATTTTTATTTTTAGTTCCTAATTCTAAATGTTCCAAAAAAACTTTATTTAATTTAAATATATCATATGAATCTTTTAGTTTATTATTAAAAGTTTCGATTCTTTCAATAATTTTTACTACATATTCATTTGAATGATTTAATTGAATTTTTTTTTTACTATCAATTTTTATATAATTTAAATATTCCATTCTTTTTAAAATTTTACTAATTTCATGTATCTCTGTTAATCTTTCAAACTGATTAATACCTTCTTCAAAATATAAATTTTTTAATAAATATTTAAAAATAAATTCTTTTACTGATAAAAAATCTTTCTTTTCTTTTTCATTTTCAATCAAGAAAAATATAATATCTTCACGAATTGTATAAAATTTACCACTCATATTTTAATAATTTATTTATTTAAATATATTTTTTTAAGTTGAATTTATATAAAATATTTATAAAATATATTTTTATATAAAATATAAGTTTATTTTATACTTAAAAAAACTTTAGAAAAAGAAGATTATAAAAAATGGATTTTAATTTTAATTTTGATAAAAAATGGATAATTATTTCAATTGTTATATTAATAGTTGTTATTATAGGATATTTTATTTATAAATATTTTATCAAAAAACCAACCACCCAAGGAAAGATAAAAAATGAATCCGAAAACTATTCTAATAAAAATGAAGCACCGACAAATTCAATAGTTGGTAAAGATCCTCCAATCAAAAAAACAGTTGATTTAAACGATACTTCAAATTATATTTATTTTGATGTTCAAATAGGAAATGAAAAACAAGGTAAGATTGTCATGCAATTATTTGATGATGAGGTTCCTAAAACTTGTAAAAACTTTAGAACATTATGTTGTAAGAATATCTTAAATAATAGTTCAAAACCATCCTTTGTTAATACTAAATTCCATCGTGTAATACCTAATTTTATGATCCAAGGTGGTGATATAACAAGAGGTGATGGTACAGGTGGTTATAGTATTTATGGTGAAAATTTTGCTGATGAAAGTTTTGAATTAAAACATAATCAACCAGGTTTATTATCAATGGCTAATGCTGGTCCTAATACAAATAATTCACAATTTTTTATAACAACTGAAGCTACACCATGGTTAGATAATAAACATGTTGTTTTTGGTATAGTATTACAAGGATTTGATATAGTACGTAAGATTGAAAATATTGAACGTAACCAAGAAAATGATAGTCCTTTAGAGACATGTAAAATTATAGATTCAGGTTTAATAAGTAAAGAAGAGTATGAAAAAGAGTATCCAATTGAAGATTTTGAAAATGAAAATGAATCAGAGCAAAACTTAGAAGAGCAAAACTTAGAAGAAGAAACAGAATAATAGATTAAAATAAAAAATGAAAATAATTTTTATATATATTTAATTCATGTATTAATGAATTAATAATAAAAAAAATATTTACGTATTAAAAAATTAAATACTACGTATTTGTGTATATCGATAAAGGGTAATATTATTGTTGTCTATTCAGTCTTTTTTGTGGAAAAAAAGACCTAGAATGCAAAATAGTGGAGTTGATAATAATGAAGATAATTCAAATTTTTCTTCCCAAAACTTTCTTTTTTCTGATTCTTTTAGATCAAAGAAAGATGAAAAAAATCAATTAAAAAATAAAGTAATTAAAAAATTATGGGAAAATGTTATACATTGTTATTATATTTTACCTAATTTAAGATATAATTCACAACAAGATGATTTTTATTTTGTTAGTGAAAATCCAATAGAATTTTTAAATACAAATAATTATGAGTTTAAATTAAATTTATATAAAAGAGAAGATAATTTTAATATTTTGATAAGAAATTATGATGATATTTACAAAAAATATAATACTGAACAATACAGAATAATTTATCATTTATGTAGAGAAGAATATAATAAAGGTGTTATATGTATTGTTGGGTTTCCTGAAAATTTATATTTAAATAATATGGAATTAAAGTTATTAGGAAAATGTATTGAAAAACATGTTTTAAAAATAAATAATTATAGAACTATTCATTTTAATAAATTATTAAATGAAAACAATCAATACATTTACCAAAATAATTTAAAAAAATCAGATGAATTAAATGATTCAAATGATTCAAATAATAAAGAAAATATTCAATTAAAAAAATTTTATGAAAATGAAAATTTTACAAATGACTTAGAAATAAGTAATAAAATTAAACAAAAAATGGATATAGTAAATTCAATTAAGTCTAAACCAATTCGTCTTTAAATAAACTTTAACATTTATTAATTTAATAATTTATAAATTATAATATATAAAAATATAAAAATAAATATGATGATATAATAGAAAAATGATTAACTTTTTACAAGACAAAACATTTTATTATTCTTTTTTACTTTTTGCCAATTTTTTAATATGTTTTTCATTAATACCATTAGTTTATGAAACAACCATGTTAAAAATGACTATTAATATTCCTTATTTTACATTATTATGTTTTGGTATAGCTTTCTTCATTTTTATATTTGTATCATTAATGAGAAAATATTTAATTCATGCTTTTATCTATACAATAGCATTTATATGTGTTATTATATTATTTATTAATAAAATTCAGTTTGATAAAAATAATATAAATATTCAAAAAAAAGTTGTTGAAATTGAGTATAAAGATAAAAATAAAATAAAATTAGAACAATCATCATAAATTAAATTATATTTTTTGAAGAATAAATAAATATAAATTATTTTCACCAAAAAATAAATATTTACTTTTATTTATTAATGATGAATCTATTTTAATATAATAATCATTTAAATTTAAAATATCACTATTTATATCTACTAGATTTTTAATTTTTCCAATAGGTAGTTTTGTAATTTTTTTTATTTGTGTTCTTATAAAATTTTTTTTATTAATTTTATTCTCATTTTGATTACTTATACTATGATATAAATATATCTTTCCATCTTTTTTTAAAATATGATAAATTTTTTTTAATAATATTATTAATTTTGTATCATAAATTGATGAGTGATGTATAATAATATGATCATATAAAATATTATTTGATATTTCATGTATTAAAAAAGGATTTAAACTTAAAATTTTAATATTCGATTCATTCTCCTCATTCAAAATATCATTTTTTAAACTTGATTCATATATATTATTTTCATTATGTAAAGTTATTTGTAAATTATATTTTTTTATAATATTTCTATGATATATTAATGGATTAAATGAACCATTATTTATTATTAATATATTTTTATTCTCTAATAATAATAAATCATTAAATTCTTCTTTTTTGATTTCTTCATTTCTAAAAATAAATTCTTTTAATTCATCTTTTTTATTTTTTATATTTTTATTTTTCTCGTTTTTCTCATTTTTCTCATTTTTCTCATTTTTCTCATTTTTCTCATTTTTCTCATTTTTCTCATTTTTCTCATTTTTTTTATTTATATTATTAATATCATCATCATTATTATTAATAATTGTATCAATATTATCATCAATATCTAATGATAAATCAATATCATAATTATCTTTTATTTTATATTTTTTTTTTAAAAAAATTGATTTTTTATAATTTATTTTTTTATTGATATTGTTATTTTTTATATTTGTATCTTTATTTTTATTAATATCAAAATCATCATCTGATAATGAACTAATAGATGAATTGTCTGAATTGTCTGAATTGTCTGAATTATATAAATCATTTGAATTATTTGAATTATTTGAATTTTCTAATTTGTATTTTGAATCATATAAATAGTTATTATGGTTATGATTATGATTATTTTTTTGTAAAAATTCATTTTTTAATAAATTTTGAAAACATTCATTATAATAATTATTAAATAAAAGATGATCTAGATTATTTGATTTTAAAAAATGCATTCTTTACATTTAAAATCCATAAAAAAGATTTATTTTAAATTTGATTTAAATTTTAATATTTATTTTTATAAATAAATATATTATAAAAAAATAGAATAATAATATGGATTTTGATTTAAACCAATTTATAAAAAAATATTCAAATAAAAATTTTATAATTTTATACTTTATTGTTTTTATTGTATTATTTGTTCTTTTTTCATTTATTAAATTTTTCTCTCAATTACCTATTTTAGTTATTATTACTTTTATTATTAGTTCTCTTATTTTTAATAAAGTAAAGAAAAATACAGAAGATTATTAATTACTTTAATTCATCATATATTTCATTCAAAATAGCAAAAATTTTATCTCTTGTTTTTTCAATTAATTCAATTACTTTTTCAATTGTATTATTTTCCTTTAATTTAAATTTCATAAGAACTTCTTTACGAAGTGGATGTCTTACTACATATCCACTATAATCAACATTTTCATCTAAACCAAAATATTGTGTCATTAAATTTCCTAATGTATCTGTTTCATTATGAACTATAATTTCATGAATATCACCATAAACATCATCCAAATGAATCTCAATTCTTTCATCACGAT
>JACCEB010384879.1_pt1 | contig 19428 bp, 12 predicted proteins | sample 7454761 | NCBI WGS metagenome assembly JACCEB01 (sample SAMN15323454, study PRJNA562643) | freshwater metagenome | isolation source: river surface water | place: USA:Blue River Watershed | collected 2017-08-18 | reverse complement strand
GTCTTTTTCGCGGCGTCGTCGGCGGCGGACGCGGTCTTGCGGGCGGCTTTCTTCGGGGCGGGGGCGGGAGCCGGAGTGGCCGCGGCCGGCGGCGGATTGGCGGCCAGGGCGGCGGTGGCGGCCTTGAGCGCGGGATCGGCGGCCTGCGTGGCGGCGTCGATCCAGGACTCGATCGGCGTGCCGCCGACGGAGGAGTTCACCAGGCCGACGGGGACGCCAAGGGTGCGGTGCAATTCGCGGCCGAAGAAGTAGAGCGTGGCGGAGAAACCGCCGATCGCGGCGGGGGAGCAGAGCTCCCACTTGCCTTCGCCGACGGTCTGCGGCGTGGCGGAGTTGCGGGAGGCTTCGCGGTAGTGGCGGATGAGCGGGAAGGTGGCGGCGGCCTGTTCCTTTTCGAAATCGGCGCAGCGGTTGACGGTCATGGCCATGTTGGACTGGCCGGAGCCGAGCCAGACTTCGCCGACGAGGATGTCGGTGATTTTTTGCGTGTCGGTCTTGGCGTTGGACGTCGCGGAGACGGTGAGCTCCCGGCCGGCGGCGCTGGCGGTCAGCGGGTCGAGGTCGATGCGCCAGCGGCCGTCGGACGCGGCGGTGGCGGTCTTGGTCTGGCCGGCGAACGCGACCGTGACGACGGCGCCGGCGTCGGCGGTGCCCCAGACGGGGACGCGCGCGTCGCGCTGGAGGACCATGTGATCGCCGAAAACGGCGGGCAGGCGAAGCTCGGCGCGGGCAGAGGCCGCGATGGCGGCGAGGAAGGCGAGAACGAGGACCAGGGGACGGAGGCGCGGGGACATGGGGACGGGGAAACGGGGAAAATTTTCGAAGGTCGGAGGGGCGGACGAAGAGACGCGGGACCGGGGCGAAGGTGACGTGCGGGGAACGAACAAAGAAGCGCGGGCGGGGGCGGGCCGCAAGGACGGCGATCAACCGCGGACGCGTTGGCGGAAAGCGCGGGGGCTCTGGCCGAAGCGGCGCTTGAAGCAGCGGGAGAAGTAGAACTCGTCGCAGAACTCGAGTTGCGCGGCGATCTCCTTGATGGTGAGCCTCCCCTCGTGGAGGAGGGCGGCGGCGCGGTCGATGCGCGAATCGTGGTGGTAGCGGCCCGGAGCGAAGCCGATGGCGGAGCGGAATTTTTTCCGAAACGTCTCGTAGGAGAAGCCGAGTTTGCGGGCGACCGTGGCGGGAGCGGTGCCGGATTTGCCGTGGGCGACCATGAGTTCGCAGGCGGTGTTGAGCCAGTCCTCGCGCGGGACGGGGTCGGGTGCGGTCGCGGTGTGGCCGGAGAGAATTTCGGTGAGGACCGCGGCGAAGCGGCTCACGACGACGGGAGCGGGGGTTTTGTCGCGCAGGTGGAGAGGTGGAATCAGTTCAAAAAAGCGGCGAAACCAGTGGTCGCGATCGGGGCGGTGATGCACCGGGCGGCGCGGGTCGAGCAACTGGGCGCGGCACATCAGGTCGAAGACCGGGCCGTCGAATTGGAACCAGAGTTCGTCCCAGAATTCGCCGGGGCGCGTGCCGCAGCGATGCGGCCGGCCGGGGAAGTAGAGGATGAGGTTGCCCTCGCCGACCTCGCGCCACGGGGTGTCGGCATCGGAGTAGAGACCGCGGCCGCGGGTGACGTAGAGCATCGAGTAGCACGGAATGACGCGCGGCGCGCCGGGCGGCATGCCGACGCCGACGCCGCCCTGGTTGACGCCGCCGATCCGGATGGTGCCGAGCGGCGAACGGACGGGGCGCAGGAGGAGGCGGGTCTTGACGGTGGGGTCGACGGTGCGGGGCATGGCGGGGTGACCAGAAAACACATGGTTTCTCCCACGTGCCCCATTCTGGCAAGGGCGACGCTCGGATAGTCTCTGGGGGCCGGTCGCCCAAAGAACTCATGTTCGGGCCGGCTCCACCCACACCCAACCCCGCCGGATTCCCCACCGATGATTGATCGTCGACTCCTGTCCCGTCTGCCCTTGGCCGCGCTTTGCGCCGGCCTCGTCGCCGCGCCGCTGCGCGCCCAGACCGCGCCCGCCGCCGGGCCGCGCCCGGACGAGGCCGTGCAACTGGCCGCGTTCACGGTGTCGCCCGACGACGACCGCGGCTACTATGCGCCGTCGGCGATCAGCGGCACGCGCACGAAGACGGAGCTGCTCAATCTCCCGATGAACCTCAACGTGCTCACGGAGCAGTTCATCAAGGACATCGCGGCGACGGACCTGGTGGATATCGTGAGCTTCACGGCCGGCCTGGCGCCGGCGCCGGCGACCTCGGGCGACACCAACGGCGGCGACACGACGGGCTTCTCGCTGCGCGGTTTCGGCACGCACGTGCCCTACCGCAACGGCTTCCGCCGCCTCCGCATCGTGGATACGACGAACATCGCGCGCGTCGAGGTGATCAAGGGACCGTCCTCGGTGCTCTACGGCACGGCCTTCGCGGGCGGCTCGGTGAACTACGTGACGAAGCGGCCCGTGCCGGGCCGGCGGATCACGGAGCTGGCGCTGCGCACCGGCAGCTACGGTCTGTTCCGGTCGGAACTCGACGTGAACGTGCCCGTCGTCGGGAAGAAACTCGCGGTGCGGTTCGTCGGCGCGGTGGAGAACAGCGATTCCTGGGCGGCGCGGGCGCACACCGACCTGTGGGTGATGAACCCGGTGGCGACGTTTTGGTTTCGGCCGGACAGCTACGTGACGGTCGAGCTCGAGCGGACCAAGAAGAGCATCAACGGCTACCGCAGCGCGCTTCCCTATCACCCGCTGCTGGACATCCAGACGGCGGGCTTCCCGATCGACCATGCGTGGAACACCCACGCGGCGGGCGACTACATGGACAATTTCATGAACGTGGCCTCGGCGGAGCTGGTGCACCGGTTCAACCGCAACTTCACGCTGCGCGCCAACGCCACGGACTCGTCGTGGAAGGAGCTGACGCGGCGCAACGGCGACTCGATCGGCCTCGCGACGGCCAACGCCTACGCCTCGTCGCCCTGGCAGCAGCCGGTGCGCCTGGCGAACCGCCAGCTCAACGCCTATTCGAGCCGCGGCTCCTGGGACCGCTACTACCAGGGCGAACTGGTGAACAATTTTTCCGCGGGCGGGGTGGACGCGCAGACACTCTTCGGCGTGCAGCGGTCGGTGGAGACGTTCCGTTCGCTGTTCTCGACCCTGAGTCCGGGGGCCAACTTCGGCGGCCGGGCGGCGGTGAGCTGGCGGCTCGCCGACCCGACGACCTGGATCGTGACCGAAGAGAAGGAGACGAACGTGCTCGGGCCGAATGCCTCGGGCCTCGACACGATGGGCCGCTCGCGGTTCGACACCGCCTACCTCACGAACCAGCTTTCGTTTTTCAAGGGCCGGCTGCGCACGATGGCGGGCTACCGGCTCGACAAGTTCAAATCGGACAGCCACGGCCCGAAGCGCAGCGTGACGGGGGCCGCGCTGACCCCGGTCTGGGCGCAGAACGAGCTGCCCGTCTTCAAGACGCCGCAGGTCGGTTTGCTCTACAAGGCGACGGACCGGCTGTCGTTGTTCGCGCAGTATTCGGAGTCGGTCGTGAACCTGTTTCTCACGCAGCAGCGGCGGGAGGACGGCACGCGCTTCATGCCGACGCCGGGCCGCGGCGAGGGCTACGATATCGGCGTGAAAGGTGAGCTCATGGAGAACCGGCTCTCGTTCACGGCGTCGACCTTCCGGATCGATAACGCGAACATCATCCGCATTCTCGCGGCGCGGGCGGACCCGGAGTCGCCCGGCCTGACTTTCAATCCGGCGGACCAGGGCGGCGTGCAGCGGAGCGAAGGCTTCGACGTGGACCTGCGGTGGCGGCCGACGAAGAGCACGCAGGCGATTTTCGGCTTCGCGAACATCGACGCCTACGTGCTGGAGGCGACGGAGTTCGTCACGATCAGCGGACAGCCGCAGCTGACGCGCAAGGGCCACCAGCTGGCCAACGCGCCGAAACGCACGGTCTCGCTCGGGGTGCGACACGATCTCGGCAACATCGGCAAACTGCAGGGCGTGTGGGTCGGCGGCGGCGCGCGCTTTGTCGGCAATCGGCCGACCTCGGACACCTACAACGTCGTCGATTACACGGCGTTCGTGAACACGACGACGTTCACCGGCGGGCGGCTGGTGGAGGGCTGGCGGCTGCAATCCTACACGGTGGGCGATCTGAGCGCGGGGGCGCGCCTGCAACTCGGCAAGGTGCGCTACGGCGTCTCGGCCTCGCTCAAGAACGTGACCGACGAAAAATACCTCGTCCAACGCTTCCACTTCGGCGCGCCGCGGACCTGGGAGCTGCGTTTGACGACGAGCTTTTGAGGAGGGCCGGCGGCGGGGGGGGCGAAATCCGGCGGGGCGAACAACGGCCGGATGCGCTGCCCCCGGATCGCCGCGCATCATGACGTCTGTCGCCGCCCGGGGCGCGGCGGGGAAGGGCGGGACGGGGCGCGCCGAGTCGTGTATCCGATGACCCGCGACGGCTTGGCGGGGACGCCCTGCGCTACCTGACCCGAGAGGATCGGACTTGCCGGCGCGCGGCTATGGCCGCGGGGCGGGCGCGGCGGCGAATTGTTCGTAGTGCAGGCGGGCGACCTGCCACATGTAGGCGGGGCCGTTCTCGGCGGTGCGGCCCCACGCATTCGCGACGGCGGCGCGGAGATGCGGCAGGGCGGCGGCGGTGCGACCGTGCAGCGCCTCGTGGAGGCCGGCATAGTAGCGCGCGAAGAACTGCACGCGCTCGTTGGCGCCGAGGCCGCGTTGCTCGAGGTCGGCGAAAAAGGCCTCGGTCGTGAGGCGGCCGGCGAAGAGGTCGTAGAGGGTCGGAAACGGTTCCCGGTCGAAACGGGTGTAGGGCAGCATGGCCGCCCGGGCGCGTTCGAGGCCGAGGGTGCGGACGTCGGCGAGGAACTTCCACAGACCGTTCTCGCGGTCGCGATCGTCGTAGGCGTGGTATTTTTCGAACTGGCGGGCGGACTTGGCGAAGTCGCCGGCGAAGTGGTAGGCGATGCCGAGGCGCCAGTGCGGCGCATCGAGCGCCGGATCGAGGGCGATCATTTTCTCGAAGTCGGCGACGGCGGCGGAGAAGCGGCCGAGGAAGAGCAGGCGATCGCCGCGGCGCGAATACAGCGCCGGGTCGGCGGGGGCGGCGGCGATCGCGCGGTCGAGGGCGGAGAGCTCCGTCGTTGTGCGGTCGAGCAGGGCGGTGCGCTCGGCGGGCGGAAGCGGCGGCGGCTCCGCGCCCGCGGACGCGGCGCCGAGGCCGGTCCGCCCGGCGAACACGGCGCCGAGGGCAAGGGTAAGGCGGAGTCGGGGCAGGCGGGACATAAAGTCGGAAAATCGGAAAACGGAAAAACGGACCAACGCCAGCCCGGGCCGGACGGTGGACGGGGACGTTCGAAAGGCGGGGGGACGGGCCGGCGGGCGCCGCGGCACGGTGGGCGGGGAAAAGAAAAAACGCGGCCGACGGGCCGCGTTTTGCAGAGAGGGCGGACGGATGCCGGCGCGGGGCGGCGGGATCAGTTCGCTTTGACGTCGAAGCAGTAGATCAGGTCCTGGTCGCGCAGGTAGAGCTTGCCGTGGCTGACGACGGAGTGGGTCCAGATCTTGCCCTTGGAGCTGCGGATCGCGGACTGCGGATCGAGTTTGAAGCGGCTGATCTCCTTCCAACCCTTGGGCGAGGCCTCGGCGAGCACGAGCACGCCGGTGTTTTCCTCGAGACAGTAGAGGAGACCGTCGGCGGCGCTGACGGCACCCTTGCCGAGACCCTTGTGCGCCCAGACTTCCACCCCGGTGGCGAAGTCCTGGCAGACCCAGGCGTTGTCGTTGTGGCCGTAAATGTGGTTGCCGACGAGAACGACGCCGCCGTGGTGGTTCTTCATCACCTTGTTTTCGTAGACCTCCTTGACGGAGTTGTCCGCGCCGATGGTGACCATCTTGCAACCGGAGCCGTAGCCGGCGGTGACGTAGACGTCGTTGCCGCGGACGATCGGGGTGGGGATGACGGCGGTGCGGCCGGCAAAGGTGGTTTGCCAGAGCAGCTTGCCGTCGGTCGGGGAGAGGCCGAAGACGGTCTTTTCGTTGCGTTGGATCAGCTGGAGCTTGCCGTGGATCACGGCGGGGACGATGGACGAGTAGTGGGCGGGTTCGGTGAGGTCCTTGGACTGCCAGGCGAGTTTGCCGGTGACCTTGTCGAACGCGGCGACGATACCTTTGGCGCCGCCGGGCGTGGCGTAGACGTGGTTGCCGTGAACGAGGACGGATTCGGTGTAGCCCCAGTTCGGGACTTTGCCGCCGAGCGCGGTGAGGGACTGCTCCCAGACCGGCTTGCCCGTCTTGGCGTCGACGCAGACGAGGTTGCCGGGGCCGCTGAGGGCGTAGACGCGGTCGCCGTCGACCGACGGGGTGCCGCGCGGGCCGTCGCCCCAGCCGTTGGAGAGGACGGAGCCGAGCTTGGCGGTCCACAGTTCGGCGCCGGTGGCGGCGTCGAGGGCGAGGAGGATCTCGGTGTCGTTGCGGGTGCCGAGGGTGTAGAGTTTCCCGGCGACGATGGCGAAGGAGGAGTAGCCATGGCCGGCGTTCTTGAAGAGCCAGACCTGCTTGGGGCCGCCCGCGGGCCAGGCCTTGAGCAGGCCGGTTTCCGTGGAGACATCGGTGCGGTCGGGGCCGCGCCACTGGGGCCAGTCTTTGGCCGACAGTGCGGCGGGGGTGGCGAGGGCGAACGCGAGGAGGGGAACGAGCGACTTGTGGGGGAGGAGCATGGGAGAGGAGGGAGACTGGCGGGCTAGACGCAGCACGGGCGGTGCCGGATGCGCGGGGACTGGCGGACGGGTTTGTGACGACGAGACGGGGGGCGGGCAAGGATATCGCGGCGGAGCGACGGAGCGATGCGGTCGGCGCGGAAGCGGCGGCGGTGGGCGCGGCGAGAGGCGGAAGGCGGTCGCGGTTGGGGCTCGCCCGCGGCGCGGCGGTCTGCACGGTGGGCGGCCGATCCGCCGTCGCGCCATGGCCGCCGCCCAACCCTCCCCCGGCAAGAAACCGCACGCGCCGACGACCGCGGCCACGCGGCGCGAGCGGGCGGGATTTCCGTCGAACGCGGAGTTGCTGCACGAGCTGCGGCTGCACGGCGCGAAACCGCCGCCGCGGCCGGAGCCGGGGCGGGTGAGCCGGCGCGCGCGCGACTTTCTGCTGGTGGCGGGGCTGGGCGGCGCGGTGATCACGGCGGTGACCTGGCAATTGCTGGGCGGCGGGGATTTCGCGGTGTGGGCGCGGCTCACGCTGACGGCGGTCGGGCTGTTCGCCGGGCTCACCGCGTTCATCTTTTTCGGCGTGATGGGGCGGTATTGAGCCGGGGAAGCGGCCGACGGTCGCGGGCCGACGGGGGCCGACAGGCGGGCGCGGGGCGACGAGGAAGCTTGATGCGCGCGGGGAATTGGGCGTCGACTCGGGGGCGATGAACCCGACCCCGACTTCGTCCCGCGGCTCCGTTTCCAATCCGACCCTCTCCCGGCGCGCTTGGCTGGGACGGGCCGGGGCGATGGGCGGGGCGGTGCTGGCGGCGGGGGCGGCGCCGGCGATCGTCCGCGGCGCGCAGCCGGCCGCGGCGGAACTCTACCGGGTGAAGAACGGCACCTTGCGGCAATCGGTGGCGCCGTGGTGTTTCCGGCCGATGACCTTCGAGGAGGTGTGCCAGCTGGCGGTGAAGCTGGGGCTGCCGTCGGTGGAGCTGACGACGCCGGCCAATTTCGCGACGCTGAAAAAGCACGGGCTGGTCTGCGCGATGACGAGCTCGCATGGCTTCGCCAAGGGTTTTGCGCACACCGGGGATCACGCCGAGTGCCACAAGGTCCTGCGCGAGCGGATCGACGCGGCGGCGGCGGCGGGTTTTCCCTCGGTGATCACGTTTTCGGGCTTCCGCAAGGGGATCAGCGACGAGGCCGGCATGAAGAACATGGTCGACGGGCTGAAACAGATCGCGGGCTACGCGGAGCAGAAAAAAGTCACGCTCTGCCTCGAGATGCTGAACTCCCGCGTGGCGATCGAGATGAAGGGCCACCCGGATTATTTCTGCGACGACATCGACCGCTCGGTGGAGATCTGCCGGCGCGTGGGTTCGGAGCGGGTGAAGGTGCTGTTCGACGTCTACCACGTGCAGATCATGCACGGCGACGTGATCACGCGCATCCGGCAGCACAAGGACTGGATCGGCCACTACCACACGGCCGGCGTGCCGGGCCGCAACGAGATCGATGCGTCGCAGGAAATCAACTACGCCCCGATCATGCAGGCGATCAAGGCGACGGGCTACCGCGGGTTCGTGGGGCAGGAGTTCATCCCGCTGAAGGACAAGGCGACGTCGCTGGCGGAAGCGGTGCGGATTTGCGACGTGTGAGGGGCGGACGGCGGACAGGACGAGTGACGTCCGGCGAGTGGGGTAAAAAAGGAAAGTCGGGCCGAGGGAGCGGACGGCTAGACCCTGCGCGGGACGCGCGGCGCGGGCGTTACCGGGCCGGAGGACGGGCGGCGGCGTAGGCGAGAAACTGGCCCCATCCGCGCGGGCCGAGCGGCGCTTGGCCGCGACGAGCTTGGTCGGACACCAGGCGGCCGAGGGCCTCGAGGGCGACGTCGGACTGGGTTTCCCGGAGGAACGCCGCGTCGGCGGCGAACACCCGGTGCACGATCAGGAGTGCTTCCATCGCCTTGTCCTTGTTGGCGGCGCCGGGGCCGGCGAAGTCGGCGTTGCGGGCGCGGAGCCCCAGCGCGAGCGCACGGACGATTTCCGGGCGGGCCGGGTCGGCGGCGGGCAAGGCGCCGGCGAGTTCGGCGAGGGCGCCGAGCATGATGTAGTGGTAGGCCGGGCGGGCGTTGTGCGGGTCGACCCAACGGCCGGCGCGGGGGCCGGAGGTGAGCTGCCCGGGGATCACGCCGAGGCGCGCTTTGGCGAGGGCGGCGTCGAGGTAGCGGCGCTCGCCGGTGACGACCGCGAGGCGGGCGAGGAGGTGCACGCTGAAACTGTTGTAGTTCCAGTTCCGGGCGACCGGGCGGGCGACGGCCCAGTCGCCGGCGCGGCGGGCGGCCTCGAGCCAGCGGGTGTCGGGGACCGCGGCGTGCAGGTCGAGCAGGGCATTGCCGCATTCCGCGTTGTCGAATTGGAGTCCGCCGTCGGCGCCGTCGTCAAAGGCCCAGCCGGCGCGGACGTGGTCGGCGAGTTTTCCGGCGCGCTCGGCGCCGGCGAGAAAACGGTCGGCGGCGGCAAAGGCCGGGTCGTCGGTGTGCCCGCGCACGGCGGGAAACGGAAACACGCCGGTGCCGGCGCTTGCCTGGGCCCAGAGGAGGAAGTCGGCGGCGGCGCGGGCGAACGGCAGGGCGCGGTCGGCTCCGTCGAGTCCGGCGCGGTGGGCCGCGGCGAGGCCGGCGACGACGGCGGCGGGCTCGCGCAGGGCGTGGGTGAGTTTCGTCGGGTCGAGCCCGATGCGCCACCAGCGGAGTTTCTCGAGGCGGGGCAAGGCGGGCGCAAAGGCCCGGCGCGCCTCGGCGGGTGTCAGCCACGCGGCCTCGCGCGGGATGGCGATGAAACGATCCGGGACTTCGGGCACGCCGGCGCGGTCGCCGAGTTTTTCGCGGGCGGACGCGACCGCGGCCTGGATGGCGGCGAGATCGGGATCGGCGGCGCGTAAGGAGGCGAGCGACAGAAGAATCCCCGCGATGGCGACCAGCCTCCGACGAACGGCGAAGTGGCGCCGGAGCGGGGCGGCGCGCGGATTGGCGGGGAAGGCGGGCACGGCGGCGCAGTGTCGGGGGGGGGCGCCGGGAAAGGCAACGGTGCGGCGGGCGGCCGCGCCAGAATCGCACTTGCCCCGGTCCGGGGCATTGCGTGTGCTCACCGGCTTCTTTCCCCGCTCATGCCACAAACGATCGCCGTCCTGGACTTTGGTTCGCAGCTCACGCAGGTCATCGCGCGCCGGATCCGCGAGTGCCAAGTCTACTCGAAGATCTACCATTACTCGACGCCGGCGGAAAAGCTGCGCGAGGACGGCGTGACGGGCATCATCCTGTCGGGCGGCCCGCAGAGCGTCTACGCGAAGACCGCGCCGCATCCGGACACGGCGATCTTCAAGCTGGGCGTGCCCGTGCTCGGTATCTGCTACGGCGTGCAGTTGATGGGCTACTTCCTCGACGGCGTCGTGGAGCACAGCAAGGCGCGCGAATACGGCCACGGCGTGCTGACGGTGCAAAAGCCGGGCCGCCTGTTCGCCGGCCTGCCGAAGAAGGTGCGCGTCTGGAATTCCCACGGCGACAAGTTGACGAAGCTGCCGCCGGGTTTCCGCGCGATCGGCACGACCGAGAACTCGCCCTTCGCGGCGATCGAGGACGCGAAGCGCGGGTTTTACGGCATCCAGTTCCATCCGGAGGTCTTCCACACCGAGCGCGGCGTGGACATGATCCGCAACTTCCTCGTCGGCGTGTGCGGCGCGAAGCAGGACTGGACGACCAAGGATTTCATCTCGCAGGCCGTGGCGAACATCCGCGCGCAGGTCGGCAAGGGCCGTGTGCTGCTCGGCCTCTCCGGCGGCGTCGACTCGTCGGTCGCGGCCGCGCTGCTGCACAAGGCCATCGGCCGGCAGCTGACCTGCGTGTTCGTGGACAACGGCCTGCTGCGCAAGGGCGAGCGGGCGGCGGTGGAGAAGCTCTACGGCGACCACTTCGCCATCGACCTGCGCGTGGTCGACGCCTCGAAGCTCTTTCTCAAGCGCCTCAAGGGCGTGAGCGAGCCGGAGCAGAAGCGGAAGATCATCGGCCGCACCTTCGTGGAGGTGTTCGAGAAATCGCTGAAGTCGATCAAGGGCCGGGCCGAGTTTCTCGGGCAGGGCACGCTTTATCCCGACGTGATCGAGAGTGTTTCGATCCAGGGCAACCCGGCGTCGCTGATCAAGACGCACCACAACGTGGGCGGTCTGCCGGAGCGGATGAAGCTGAAGCTGATCGAGCCGCTGCGCGAATTGTTCAAGGACGAGGTCCGCCGCGTGGGCGAGGCGCTCGGCCTGCCGCGCGAGGTCGTCTGGCGCCAGCCTTTCCCGGGCCCCGGACTCGGTGTGCGCGTGATGGGCGACATCACGGCCGACAAGCTGGAGATCCTGCGCAATGCGGACGCGGTGCTGCAGGAAGAGATGATGTCCAGCGGCTACTACTGGAAGGTGTGGCAGTCGTTCTGCGTGTTCCTGCCGGTGAAGACCGTCGGCGTCTTCGGCGACGAGCGCACCTACGACTACGTGATCGCGATCCGCGTCGTGGAGTCGACCGATGCCATGACCGCGGACTGGGCCAAACTCCCGCACGAGGTGCTGCAGAAGGCGTCGAGCCGCATCACCAACGAAGTGCGCGGGGTCGGCCGCGTGGTCTACGACATCAGTTCGAAGCCGCCGGCGACGATCGAGTGGGAGTAATTTGCGCCACCGGTGCCGGGCCGGGGAACGAAACTTGCCCGGCGCTCTCTCACTCCTCCAAGCTCCCGCCCGTCGTTTTCCGCGTATGACCGTCTCCGCCGCACTTGTCCGCCGTTTGTCCGTTTTTGCCACTGTCGTGTGCGTCGCCGCCGCGTTGCCGGCCGCGGAGCCCGCGATCATCGCGAAGGCGCGGTCGTTCGTGGGCAACGAGGCGGCGCTCAACGGCGTGAAATCGGTGCACTACGTGGGCACGCTGGTGACGACCGACCCGGCCGATCCGAAAAAGGAGACCCGGGCGAAGATGGAGATCATTTTCCAGAAGCCGGAGCAGCAGCGGATCGTGGCGACGTCGGAGACGACGGTGGAAGTCACGGCCCTGGACGGTTACGAGGGGTGGACGCGGGTGGAGGCCTTGGGCGACGCGAAGAAATGGCGGCAGACCTTGCTCGGATCGGAGCAGATCAAGCGCCTGCGGGCCAACACCTGGGAAAACCTCGGTTTTTTCCGCGGCATCGAGCGGATCGGCGGCCGGGTGGAGGATCAGGGCACGCACGTGATCGACGGCGTGGCCTGCCAGAAAATTGCTTTCATCCACGGCCCGAAAATCGCGTTTTATCGCTACTTCGACCCGGCAACCGGCCGTTTGGTGATGACCGAAACCGAAGGCGGCGGGACGATCCGGGAGAAGGGTGAAATGACCGTCGAGGGGGTCCGTTTTCCGAAGAGCATCATCACGACGTCGAAAAACGCGAAGGATCAGATCATCACCGTGACGATCGAGTTCGAGACGATCAAGGTCAACGAAGTCTTTCCGGCCAAGCTGTTTGCGGTGCCGGGGATGTCCAATCGTTGAAGCCGTTCGGGGGCCCGCGGCAGGGAGATCGGGCGGGCCGGCGGGATGGCCAAACGGGTGAGGCGCGGAGTTTTATGAGAGTGTGAAACTCGGGCGGGGCGCGACCGTCGCCGCGAAAATTCTCGCGAAACCGGGCCTTTTGCGTAGACCCCTGCGGGCTATTCCCATGCGTATCCTCAATCACGCGTCGAAGACGTTTGCCGAAGAGTTGGCGGCTTTTTGCCAAGGTGCGGTGGTGCCCAAGGAGATTGCGGATTCGGTCGCGACGATCCTGGCCGATGTGCGCGTGCGTGGCGACGAGGCGGTTTCGTATTATGCGGCGAAATTCGACGGCGCGAAGCTGCGGGCGCGGGATTTCCGGGTGCCGGCCAACGATCTGGCGGCGGCCGCGAAGCGGCTGCCGGCGGCGGAAATGCGGGCGCTGAAAGCGGCCCACGAGAATATCGTGGCCTTCAATTCGCGCGGCCTGCCGGAAGGCTGGACCGCCAAGAACAAACACGGCGCGACGGTCGGCGAGAAGTTCGATCCGATCCGTCGGGTGGGCCTGTATGTGCCCGGCGGCGAGGTGCCGCTGGTCTCGACGGTGCTGATGACCGTGAGCCTGGCAAAGATCGCGAAGTGTCCGGAGATCGCCGTTTTCACGCCGTCCAACACGGACGGCAAGGTGGCGGACGGCGTCCTGGCGGCGTTGCACCTGCTCGGAATCACGGAAGTTTACCGGATCGGCGGGGTGCAGGCGATCGGCGCGATGGCCTTCGGCACGACGACGATTCCGGCGGTGGAAAAGATTTTCGGCCCGGGCAACGCCTACGTCTGCGAGGCGAAGCGGCAGGTGTTCGGGACCGTCGGCATCGATTCGCTGCCGGGACCGAGCGAGGTGATGGTGATCGCCGACGATTCGGCCAACGTGTCGTTCGTCGCGGCGGACCTGCTGGCGCAGGCCGAGCACGGATCGGGTCGCGAGAAGATCTACCTGGTCACGACCTCGCCCGAGATCATCTCCGCCGTGACGGTGGAGCTGCGCACCCAGCTGCAGCTCATCACGCGGGCGGAGAAAACCCAGCGCGTGCTGGAGCACGGCTTCGTGGCGGTCGCGGTGCCGTCGCTGGCGCATGCCGCGCAGGTGGCGAATTTCGTGGCGCCGGAGCACCTCGAGCTGCTGGTGACGGAGCCGGCGGTGAAGAAGATGACCGAGGCGATCACCACGGCCGGCGCGATCATGATCGGCAACCACTCGCCGACCGCGCTGGGCGATTTCACGGCGGGGCCGAGCCACGTGCTGCCGACCGGCCGGGCGGGCCGCTTTTTCAGCGGGTTGCGCGTGGCGGACTTCATCCGCCGGACGAGCATCATCCGCTACGACAAGGCCAGCGTGAAGAAGGGCGAGCCGGTGGTGGCGGCGTTTGCGGCGATGGAGAAGCTCGACGCGCACGGGCGCTCGGTGCGGATCCGGACGCAGTGACCGGCGTCGGATCCTGACGCGACGGAGCGGAGATCGGTGCCGCGCGGCGGCCGCGAGGCCGGAATAGCGCGTTGCCGGGCGGCGGGCACGCGGCTAGCTGTCAGATCCCATGCGCTGCGTTCCCCATCCCCGCCGGCTGTTGGCCGGTTTGATCGCGTTGGCCGGACTTTTGTCCGCCCAGACGGCTCCCCGCCCGCTGAGCCACGACGACTACGACACCTGGCGCAACATCGCGACGCCGCAATTGTCGCGCGACGGGCGCTGGTTGGCCTATTCGTGGATGCCGCAGGAGGCGGACGGCGAACTGGTGGTGCGCGAGGTTGCCACGGGGAAGGAGCACCGCGTGCCGGTGGGGGCGCTGCCGCCGCCGGCGCTGCCGTCGGGCGACGAGGCCCCCAATCCCGAGGCACCCCCGCCGGTGCGCAACATCCGGATCGCCTTCACCAGCGACGGAGCGTTCGCGGTGGCCTCGACCTACCCGGCGAAGGCCGATCTCGCCGCCGCGAAGAAGGCGAAGAAGAAACCGGAGGAGATGCCCAAAAACGGGATGGTCATCGTGCGACTCGCCGGCGGCGAGGTCACGCGCGTGGCCGACGTGAAAAGTTTCCAGGTGCCCGGCAAGGGCGGCGCTTGGCTGGCGTATCTCAAGGAGGCCAAGCCCGAGGAAAAAAAGCCCGACGCCAAGGCGGGCGAGGAAGCGAAATCAGAGCCGAAACCCGCGACACCCGAGAACGACGACGAAGACCCGGATGCCCCTGAAGACGAAGGGGACCAGACGAGGCGGGGCGGGCCCGCGTCCGGCGCGGCGGCGGCAGGCGCGACCGCGGAGCGGACCTTCGGCACGGACCTTGTGGTGCGCGACCTCGCGGCGGGCGCCGAACGGACCTTTGCGTCGGTCTCGGACTATGCGCTGGCGCGCGACGGCAAGGCGCTGCTCTACACCGTGTCGGCCAAGACCGAGACGGAAAACGGCGTGTATGTGGCGACCCCCGGCGATGCGGCGGCGCCGCGCGGACTGCTGACCGGCAAGGGCCGCTACAGCCGGCTGACGTGGGATCGGGAACAGACGCAGCTGGCGTTCCTGAGCGATCGCGAGGCGGCGTCGACGAGTGCGGCGGCCGCACCTGCCGCCGGCGAGAAGAAGGCCGCAGGGGCCGCCGCGCCGGTTGGGACGGGCGGGCCACGGAGCGCCGCGCGCTACAAGATCTACCGTTGGTCGCGGGGCGCCGCGACGGCGGAGGCCGTGGTTGCGGCGGGCATCCGGGGCTGGCCGGCGAAGTTCGCGGTCAGCGGCACGGCGTCGCCGTCCTTCTCCCGCGACGGCAAGAAACTCTACGTCGCGGCGAGTCCGGCCGCGCGCGCGGCCCGGTCCGGCGGTGCGCCGGCCGCACCGGCCGACGAAGACAAGGTGACGGCGGACATCTGGCATTGGCGCGACGGCCACGTGCAGCCGATGCAAAAAATTCGCCTGAACCAGGAGCGCAACCGGACCTACCGCGGCGTGTTCGATCTGGCGGCAAAGACCTATGTGCAGTTGGCCGACGAGGAACTGCCGACGGTGACGCTCAGCGACGACGGCACGCGCGCACTCGGGACGGACGACCGGGCTTACCGGCACTTGGTGGATTTCGACGGCCGCTTCACGGATGTCCAGGTCGTGGACACCGCAACGGGCGCGCGGAAGGTGGCCCTGACCAAGCTGCGCAGCGAAGGCGGCGGCGTCACGCTCTGGTCGCCCGACGGGAAGCACGCCGCCTACTACCAAGGCAAGCAGTGGCACCTGCTCGACACCGCGACCGGCGCGACGCGCTCGCTGACGACCGGACTGCGAGTGGCCCTGCACAACGAGGAGGACGACCGGCCGGCGCCGCCGTCGCCTTACGGGGCCGCGGGTTGGACGAAGGAGAGTGCGTCGTTCCTGGTCTACGACCGCTACGATGTCTGGCAGCTCTTCGTCGACGGCCGGAAGCCGGTCAACCTGACGGGCGGCCACGGCCGGGCGGCGAAAGTGCAGCTGCGGGTGCAGCGCACGGAGCCGATCGACGAGGAGGATGATGAGCGCGGGATCGATCCGGCCAAGCCGCTGGTGCTGCGCGGCGAGAGCGAGGACACGCGGGCGACGGGATTTTTCCGCGCGACGTTCGGCGCCGACAAGCCGGCCGCGCCGGTGCGCCTGCTCTGGGGCGACGCGCGCCACACCTATGTCGGCCGGGCACAGGACGCCGACGCGCTGCTCCTGACGGTGGCGCGGTTCGACCGTTATCCGGACGTGCATGTCACGGACTCGTCGATGGCGACGTTGAGGCAGCTCACGGACGGCGACGCGCAGCGGGCGGCGTTCGCGTGGGGGCGGTCGGAGCTGATGGCGTTTCGCAGCACGGACGGGAAACCGCTGCAGGCGGCGCTGTATCTGCCGGCGAACTTCGACCCCAAAAAGAAGTATCCGCTGATGGTCTACATCTACGAGCGGCTGTCGCAGGGCGTGCACGGCTTCGTGAATCCGTCGCCGGGGACCAGCATCAATCCGTCGTTCTACACCAGCAACGGCTACGTCGTGCTGATGCCGGACATCGTTTACCGGACGGGGGAGCCGGGCCAAAGCGCGCTGCGCTGCGTCCTGCCGGCGGTCGACGCCGTGGTTGCGCGCGGGTTTGTGGACGAAAAGGCCATCGGCATCCAGGGGCACTCCTGGGGCGGCTACCAGATCGCCTACATGCTGACGCAGACGAACCGCTTCCGGGCGGCGGAGGCGGGTGCCCCGGTGGGCAACATGACGAGCGCATATTCGGGCATCCGGTGGGGCAGCGGCATGCCGCGGCAGTTTCAATATGAAACGGGCCAGAGCCGCATCGGCGGTTCGCTGCAAGCGGAGACGAAGAAGTTTTTGGCGAACTCGCCGATCTTCCACATCGAGCGCGTGACGACGCCGCTGCTGATCATGGCCAACGACAACGACGACGCGGTGCCGTGGTATCAGGGCATCGAGCTGTTCCTCGCGCTGCGGCGGCACGGGAAGCCGGCCTGGCTCTTCAACTACAACGGCGAGTTCCACGGCCTGCGGCGGCGCGCGAACCAGAAGGACTGGGCGAAGCGCATGAGCGGCTTCTTCGACCACTACCTCAAGGGCGCGCCGGCGCCCGACTGGCTGGAAAAAGGCGTGCCGTATCTCGAGCGCGACGAGGAGAAGGTGAAATTCAACGCAGCAGCGAAGAAGGCGACGGAGTCCAAGCCGGCGGCCGAGACCGCCGGTGCGGCCACGGAAGGCGCGGGCAAGGGCGCCGGCACGCCTTGATCAAATAAACACGCCGCGCCGGCGATCGGGCCGGCGCGGCGCGGGAAGGAGGCGGCGGCCAAGCCGCCGCGGGCGGTTCAGCGGCCGGCGGCCTTGAGGGCGGCGTCGCGGCGGGCCTTGAATTCGTTGCCGGCCTTCCAGGCCGGCCATTCGGTGCCGTTGGCGACCCGGAGGCCGACCTGCACGAGGAAGTCGGTATCCTGGGCCGCGCCCTCGAAGGTCCAGTTGGGTTTCACGTCGTCGGAGACCTGGTGGTAGTGCTTGGCCAGATACTCGTTGACGGTCTTTTCGGCGAAGTCGTCGGGCTGGCCGATGAACTTCTTGCCGGCCTTCGGGTAGTAGGCGGGCACGCCGACCTTCGCGAACTCGAAGTGGTCGCTGCGGTAGTAGGAGCCGCGCTCCGGGTGGCTCTCGGGGCGCATGGTGCGGCCTTGGCTCCGCGCGACGGCCATGCCGATGTCGTCAAGGGTCGAGGCGCCGAAGCCGACGACCTCCATGTCGGCGGTGCGGCCGAATTGGTTGGCGCCGTCCATGTTGATGTTCGCGAGCGTGCGGGTGAGCGGGTAGAGGGGCGTCTGCGCATAGTAGCGGGAGCCGAGGAGGCCCTTTTCCTCGGCGGTGACGGCGAGGAAGAGGACGCTGCGCTTGGGCCTTTCGGCCGGCGGCAGGGCCTGCATTGTCTGCGCGACCTCGAGCAGCACGGCGGTGCCGGCGGCGTTGTCGGCGGCGCCGTTGAAGATCTGGTCGCCCTTGAGCGCGGGGTCGCGGCCGAGGTGATCCCAGTGCGCGGTGTAGATCAGGTATTCGTCGCGCAGCTTGGGGTCGGAGCCGGGGAGTTTGGCGACGACGTTGCGGGAGGCGACTTCGCGGGTGGTGTTGGCGATCCTGAACGTGGCTTGGGCACCGAGCGGGATCGGTTTGAAGTCGCGGCGGAGGGCGGCGGCCTTGAGTGCGGCGTAGCTGTGGCCGGCGGGAGCGAGCAGCCGCTCGATCGCGGAGTGCGTGACCCAGCCTTCGACCGCGGCGCGGCCGGCGTTGCGGTCGGGCGTGACGAGTTCGAAGCCCTCGCGGCCCCAGCCGTTGCCGAGCACGGCGAAGGGGTAGCCGGCGGGGCCGGTTTCATGGATGATGAGGCAGGCGGCCGCGCCCTTCTGGGCGGCGATCTCGTATTTGTAGGTCCAGCGGCCGTAATAGGTCATGGCGCGGCCGCGGAACACCTTGTCGTCGAGCTGGCCGGTGGCGGGGTCGACGACGGGCGGGTCGTTGACGAGCATGACGAGGGTCTTGCCGCGGACGTCGACGCCCTTGTAGTCGTCCCATTGATACTCCGGGGCGACGATGCCGTAGCCGACGAAGACGAGGTCGTTGGCGGCGACGGAAACGAGCGGTTTCAAGTGCGGCGACGTGGCGATGTATTCGGTGGCCGGCTGGAAGGTGACGGTTTGTCCGGCGACGGTGAACGAGGCTTCGGTCTTCGACGTGATGCCGACCATCGGAACCTGCTGCAGGTAGGTGCCGTCGGGGTTGCCGGGCGCGAGGCCGAGGGCGCGGAACTCGCGCTCGAGGTAGGCGACGGTCTTGTCCTCGCCCGGGGTCGCGGGCGCGCGACCTTCGAACTCGTCGGAGGCGAGAATCCGGGTGCGCTCGAGGATGCGCGCGGCGGACGCGGCGGGAGCCGCGGCGCGGGCCGCGGAAACGAGCAACGCGAGCAGAAGGAGAACAAGGAAGGGAGGGCGTGACATGGAGGAAGGATTGGAAAAACGCAGAGCGATGCGCGCCGGGCGCCGTTTGGCAAGGCGGGTGGTGTCAGGTCAAAATGGATTTCACGACGTGGCCGTGCACATCGGTCAGACGGTAGTAGCGGCCCTGGTGCTTGTAGGTGAGGCGCTCGTGGTCGATGCCGAAGAGGTGCATGAGCGTGGCGTGCAGGTCGTGGATGTGCACGGGGTCCTTGGTGATGTTGTAGCCGTAGTCGTCGGTTTCACCGAAGGTCACGCCGGGTTTCACGCCGCCGCCGGCCATCCAAATGGAGAAGCAGCGCGGGTGGTGGTCGCGGCCAAAGTTGGTCGCGGTCATGAGACCCTGGCAGTAGTTGGTGCGGCCGAATTCGCCGCCCCAGACGACGAGGGTGTCGTCGAGCATGCCGCGGCGCTTGAGGTCGGAGACGAGGGCGGCGGCGGGTTGGTCGGTCTGCTGGGTTTCGCGGCGGATGCCGCCGGGCAGGCCGCCGTGGTGGTCCCAGTCCTGGTGATACAGCTGGATGAACTTCACGCCGCGCTCGGCGAGGCGCCGGGCGAGCAGGCAATTGGCGGCGAAGGTGCCGGGCGTGCGGGCGTCGGGGCCGTAGTCGGCGACGACGTGGTCGGGTTCGTCCTTGAGGTCGGTGACCTCGG
>JACCEB010527913.1_pt1 | contig 19431 bp, 15 predicted proteins | sample 7454761 | NCBI WGS metagenome assembly JACCEB01 (sample SAMN15323454, study PRJNA562643) | freshwater metagenome | isolation source: river surface water | place: USA:Blue River Watershed | collected 2017-08-18 | reverse complement strand
GCGCCTTGGCCATCAGCCAGGCGCCATGCTCGGTGGTATCGCCGACCACCTGCGGCGGGCGTCCCTGCCGGTCGGCCAGGTCCACGCGAAGCAGGCGATCGATGCGCCCCACCCTCAAGGCCAGGCGTCGTACGGCGTTGTCGCCGGACTGGGCGCGGAAAAGGGCCGACGGCTTGTCGTGATTGGCGACGTGCGGGACGATCTCATCGATCAAGGCCTGTTCACGGGTCAGGCGGCCCATGAACTTGGTCGCGATCGGCACGCCGGCTTCCTCATGACCCAGCGCGCGCCAGCGGCCCTCTGACATGACCGTCGTGACGGCCTTGCCCAGGTCATGGCAAAGCACGGCGTAACCGACGACCAGGTCTTCGCGCGGCTCGCCGACCCGCTTCTTCGCGAAAGCGTCCAGGCAATGGAGGGTATGCGTCCAGACGCAGCCTTCCGGATGCCAGACCGGGTCCTGCGGGACGTCGACGATCGCGGCCAGTTCCGGAAAATACCGCAGCCAGCCGCACTCGCGCAGGAACTTCAAGCCCAGCGACGGCTTGCGTCCCTTCAGCACCAGCTTGGTCCATTCTTCGTAGAGACGCTCGGCCGGCAGGTCGTGCGGATGCAGGGTGGCGCATAAGGCGACGGTCTCGGGAGCGACCGTGAATTCGAATCGCGCGGCGAACTGCATCGCGCGCAGGACGCGCAACGGATCTTCGGCGAACTTCGCCGAGACATGGCGGATCACCCCTTCGTTCAGATCCTTCTCCCCGTCATAGAAATCCAGCAGTTCACCGGTCCCGTCGTTCCAGCCGATGGCGTTGATCGTGAAGTCACGCCTTTCTGCGGCTTCCTTCGGCGTGAGCGTCGAGTCGACGAACACCTCGAAATCGCGATGCCCTGCCCCGATACGGTTCTCGCGCCGCGGGACGGAGACGTCGACGGGCAGGTCCTTCAGCTTGATGACGCCGAAGGCCGCGCCGACCGAGATCACCTCAAAGCGACTCGAGAGGACGGCCTGAATCTGGGCCACGCTCAGGCCGAAGACTTCGATGTCGAAATCCTTGGAAGCGACACCCAACAATGCGTCACGGACGCAACCCCCCATGAAGTACGGCCGGCCGCCAGCTGAACGTAGCAGCGCCAGCACCTCATTCACCGGGGCCAGATCGCCTTCGAACTTCAACAGTTCTGGGCGGAAACTTGAGGAGGCTGCGGACATGGTTTCGATGGTTAGTCTCTATTTATCGTGTTTATCCCAACAAAACCAATCACAGCACGACGTCAATAAAATGTTAACACTTAGTTGTCATGTGTTAACCTTAGGCCACAGGCAATGCTTCAAATCATCCTGCCTTGCCGATCTCCTCAGAAATCTGTGGCAAAGACGGTCAGGCCATCGGCGAGTTTTAATAAAATCCCATAGTCAGCCAATCAACTGGCGGGTCGACATGCGCATCTGCCCGCATAAGGTTAATCATTTACCCCGTCATGCTGCGTATCAGCACAGTCATCAGCGTGGCCAGTTGGCTGTTCGACACCTTGAAAGATTTGTCGACCTCTGTCGAAGGTGGCCAAGGCATGACCCGACAGGCCGCTCCCCCGCCCCCCATCGATAACGCCGAGATGCAGGCCAACGGCATGCTGATACGACGATGGCATGCGCAGGCTTTTGCCTACCATCATCGCAAGACCAGGCTTTCGGCGACCACTCAGAAGATTCTGAGCGAACAGGCGGGACGATTGGAAGCGACGATCTGCGAGACGGCCGAGGAACGCCGCCGGCAAAAACAGTTCGTCCGCTACGCCATGAAAGTTCCGATGGAAGATGATAAGCCCATCATCGAGGCCTTTGAAGCGGTGTATCGGTCCGCCCCTCGCCTTAACAAGGCATGGATGCAGGCCATCGTCGACGACTGCCAGGACCTTGCCCGCGTCCACGCCCCCAAGAAAGCCTGTCATGTGCTGTTACGGCAGCTGGCGGGTAACTTAGGCGTGAACGTGCGCCGCCGACCGCGTCGCTGAGACAGCATGCGTCTCGGCCTCCGTCCCAAACTCAACCAAGGTCTCACGCCTGACAACGATCAACCCCACGTAGCAATTGCCAGACTAGTGGATACGGACGACTTACCTTCATGAGCATCGACATCAACCGCCTGCTGAACTCCGCCGAAACCGGCGACGTGGACGCCATGAACAAACTCGCATGGATCTACGGACAGGGCGAAGGAGTGCCACGCGACCGTGCCAAATGTCATTACTGGGCCAAACGTTCGGCAGAACTGCAGGACCCCGAGGGTCTCTACAACCACGGTGTCCATCATGCCAACGGCGAACTAGGAAGGACCGACATCGACATGGCCAACCGGCTATGGCGACAAGCCGCCGCCAAAGGCCATCCGCCGGCGATGGCCAACATCGGGCTATCCTATTTCCATGGTAACGGCGTGCCTAGGGATCTAACCATGGCCCTGGAATGGATGAAGAAGTGCGCGCTAGCGGATGAACCCAAGGGCATGGTGACGGTCGCGCAGATGTACTTCTTTGGCCACGGCACCCCCATCGACCTGATCGAATCCTTGGCATGGCTACTCCTTGCTGCCGGCCGAGCACCGCAGGCGGACGAGGGTATCGCGCTGCTTTCAGGCAGACTCACCCCGCTTCAGAAGGCTCAGGCCAAGAGCCGGGCCGATGAGCTTCGCCGCGAGATCATCCCCCTCTGATTCCGACGATGGCTAACCTCCCCTCTCCCACCCTTTTCAGCCGCTACGGCCAGCGCCGGTTAGGCGCCGAGCTGTTGACATACCTGAGGGCGGCCGAAGCCGCAGGCGATGCCGACGCCTCGGCGGAACTCGGCAGCGCCTACCTTGATGCGAACGGCGTAGACTTCGACCTCGATCGCGCCCTTCAGCACCTTGATAAAGGCGCCAAGGCGGGCAATAGGTTCTGCCAGTTCCGGATCGCCGAACACTGGCTTCAGTCCGAACTCAAGGACAACCCGCATTCCGACAGCTCACACCGGCAGAATTATGACCGTATCCTGGCATGCGCCAAGGCGGGCGTCGGCGAAGCTTACGTTACGCTCCATCACCTGCACCTCGGGTTTCGTCAGCACCCGATGGGCTATCCGAAATGGATTCGCCCTGAGGCAGAGAGCTCGATCGCGCTCTTCCTCACCACGCTCCGGACTTGCTATGAATATCAGGACGGCGGATCCGCCGATCGCTGCGTCAACGCCCTGGAAATGCTGGCCCGTGACGGGTTCACCCCCGCCTATTGGACCGCGAGCATCGTCGCGGCCGTCGGCTGCAAGGACATGGCACGCAGCCGGGCTAACCTCGTCGCCGCGGTTGAAAATGGCGTCCGGGAAGCCGTCGACCATTTCGTGGAGCACTCTGACGACATCGTCAGCCCCTCGCTCCGCGCCAACCTGCTGAGCATCGCCGCCGAGTACGGCCACGCCAAGGCCTGGTATCTATGCCAGACCGAAAAGAAATCAGGGGGACAACCGGAGGAAGCCTCACGGGCGGAATTTGTGAAGTTCCTGCGGAGTTCTCCCCGCTGGTTCGGAGACGAATCCCTGACCGCCCTCGAGTTCGTGTGCCAGGAATCACGAACCCTCGCCGACGTACCAGAGGCCCGCGCTGAAATCGAACGGCTTGTCAGGATCCTGGCCAGCCTTGGCCGTCCCAACTCGGCGACGAGACTCCACGCCTCGAGACTGGAAGCTAAGAAGGACATCTTCTTTCATTATGATCAGCTCGATGTCGCCGATCAAATGGAGCTCGCCAAGGACATCGGCCGGATCTTCGTAGCCGCCCTCAACGGCTCTTCCGACGCCTGGAGAACGATGATGCTCGCTCATCTGTCAGGAGCCCTCACCGGCCATGCGGGAATCGGCAGAAAAGGTCCGCATGCTCAACAATCGGCGACGGCTGGCCTCCTGTCCGGGCTTGTGGCAGAGGAACTTACTGGAAAACCCTGCGTTCCTGACTTTATCCGTGACAGCTTCGTGACCGAAGGAGTCCGGGGCGTCCCTGCGAACTTCAAGCAGCATGCCTTGAAGGAAGTCGCCCAGATCACCCGGCATCGGGCTTATGCTGGCCTGATGCAACGTTACGGCCTAGGGTACATGCCCGCCTCAAGGCTGCTCCACGAATGTGAATATCGGAACACCGGAGGCAGCTCAGGCGCCCATCCTTGGCAGCTCACGCCCCTTTCCTTGGGGCCCAACTGGCCCGCGTCTCCGGCGACCAGACCGATCAAGGTCAGCCGCAATCCCTTCGCCAAAGGATGGATTCATCCGAAGGGAATCGATGACCCCCTCTGCCAGGCGATGCGCCGTCACCTCGATGCCGGCGAACTCCCCGCCGCCAAACGTTGCCTGCGTTTTGATGAAGACCTCATCCCCCGCCTTCTAACCCTCGCCGCAGGCCTCTATGAGTCCGGCTATAAGCTGGAGTGCTCCGATCTTCTCGCCTTTGGCGCCTTCGACATGAGAGGTCAGGCGGGACTTTCACACCACATGCTGGCCTGGGTCTACCACGAGATCGGCCGGACCAATGATGCCATCAGGATCGCCCACGATAGTTTCGAAGCCTGCGAATGCAAAAAAACGAGCGATGCGGATCTCGCGGAATACAACCTGCTGCTAGCCGAGATGCTGATGTCGGTGAACCGAAGGGACGAAGCCCAAAGCGTCGTCCTCAAGCTCAAGGCCTACGCTGCCAACGACCAGGCCACCAAGGACCGGTGCGAACAGGTGCTGACCATGGACTATCCTGACCCGCTTGCCTGGTTCGCGGTGAACAAGCTCGGCGAGATGTACGTCCACTTCGACCATCGGAACAAGGACATCCGGACGAACAGCCTCACCCTCACCAACATGGATCGTTACCGAAGCATTTCCACGGCCCACCGGCGGCCGCCGGCTTGATCACAAGATGACCTCCGAAAGAAAACGTGACACCTCCTCCGGCGCTTCGTCATCCGTGCGCAAAAGCGGAGGCAAGAAGTTCGCCGATCGGCCATACAAACCGCGCAAGCCCAAGGCCCGCAAACCAAGGTCAGCCGAGGCGATCCTGAAAGAGGCGCGAGAGACGCGAAAGAAGCTCATCTCCAAGGGGAAATCCCTGACGAAAAAACGGCCGAGCCTCTTCACCTCGACCGGCGCCTACTCGCACGCCGAACCGGCCCATCACACCCCCTTGGCCCACCTGAAAAAGACCAACGCCTGCGTCAGCACGGCATCCCATGTCTTCGAACCCATCGTCGAAGTGATCGGCAACGGGCCGGTGATCGCCAGCGGCCACGGACAGTTCGATTGCCGACCCGAAGTGTGGGCCGCGGACGACTTCTACGTCATCCTCGAAGCCAATCCTGAACCGTCGTCCAAGCTGCCCGTGCATCTGATCGGTTTTCGTTACCTGATGTCGGCCAGCTGCTTCTACCGCGAAAGCCGCAACCCCCATCGGCACCCGCACCCCCGGCCGATCATGATCTACACCTTGGAACATTCAGCCGTCCTAGCCCACGATCGGCCGGGATTCTTCGGGCAGCTATTAGGAGAGAAGGCCAAGCCGATCAACATGATCGTCGGGCTGTTCCTGAACAACCTGCGCACCCAACTTCCCGGCGTCAGCTACGACGAAGATTTCACGCGAGGCCGTCAAAGGCTGCTTGCCCTCGTCCGGGAAAGACTCGGCATCTCGGCTTATTTCGATCACGCAGGCCACTTCAACCGAGGACAGCTTCTGCCGGCGATGCGCTGACCGGCGGCCCCCGCGATTGTCCGCAGCATCCGCCTGGAATCAGGCCTCTCCGAAGAAAATCGCTTGAGACTTGTATCTGGTATATAAGCATTCACCCACCCCAGCCCACCCCACGACCATGGCCACCAGTATCGAAGAGATCAAAAAGTTCCTCGACGCCGAGGAGCTCAAGTATGACCACGAGGAAGGCGACGCCTTCATCCGGACCAGCTTCCGGACCGATCATTACGAGGCGAAAGACGGACGTAGATCTCTTCGGCTGATCATCGAGGTCGTCGAGCGCGGGGAGTTCATCAAGTTCATGGCTCCGCATGCCTACAACATGCCCAAGACGGCCAGCTCCTTCCATAAGATGGCCCTCTTCCAGACCCTCCTGCAGATCAGCTGGCAGACCAAGATGGTGCAGTTCGAATACGATCCCGATGACGGCGAAGTGCGCGCCAACATCGAGTTCCCCCTGATGGACGCCCCGCTCACCCAGAAGCAGATGCGCCGCTGCCTCATGGCGCTGGCCAACATCCTGGACGACCAACACGAGCACATCAGCGATGCGATCAAGTGCGGCCTGACCCCGGCTTCCGACGAGGAAGAACGCAAGGCCTTCGAAGAGTTCCAGCGGCAGCGCCGCGAGGAGCGACGCCGCGAACTGGGCGGCTGAGCGAAGTCTCGCAAGCCTACCCCAGGGTCTTCAGGATATCCCGTGCTTGCTCGCGGAAGGCCTCTTCGATCGGCGGGACCACTTGGAGGAAGAGCTCCAAGGAGCTGCGAAGTTTCAGGACGTCGATATCGCTGCCCATGAGCACCTCCGGCCTCACCCCGTCCTGGCAGAGATGCCGGTGGACGGACGCGACACATTCGCGATAGCGCTGACCGAGGACGGGATGCTGCAGGTAGTCCAAGGCTTCGTCTTCGTCCGCCAAGCCATAGAAGGTCGAATTATGGGAGGTTCCCAATCCGCGGAGCTGCGGAAAAATCCACCATATCCAGTGCCCCATCTTCCGTCCTGCAGTCAGCTCGGCCAGCGCCCCCGCGTAGGTCTTCTCCTGGGCTCGGAGGAAACGGCCCAAGTGATCAGGCTGCTTGTTATAGAAAAAGGTGAGGGTCGCCGCGATGATGCCGAAAAATAGGCTGGCGCCATATATGGAACCAGGGCCTGCGGATCCGACGCCGGCCTTCATAGCGATCAAAAATACGCCACCCATCGTGACGAACACACCGACGACCAAGGCGCTTAACATGCGATTTTCCATGCTGTACCCAACCTGAATCCCCGTGCAGGGATTGTCAACCGGCCGAGAAGCCGGTTGTTCTTCTACATAAATATATACTAACCGACGCCTAGGGTTGCTTGTCTCGGGCGGTCGTCAGACAACCCTAGCCAGCATGAGCCAGTTCGAACCCCGCATTGACCGCGATCTCGCCGTACGACTCGGCGAAGAAGCCGTCGCCATCTCCAAAGCCGGCCGATACGTCGGCCCGGCCGGCGAGGTCGAGATCACGGCCCACGTGACCAACTCCCTGAAGAAGACCAGCTACTACGGGCCTGAGCATGATCACCCAGCTCCGCAGAAGGGTCCCTACCAGACGCGATTCGAGGTCACCAACGAGACCACCCTCTCCGCCCATCGCCGTCATCAGGCCAAGGGACATAACGTCGTCTCCTTGAACTTCGCCTCCGCCACCCATCCCGGCGGCGGCTTCCTGAGCGGAGCACGTGCCCAGGAGGAATACCTCTGTCGTTCCAGCGCCCTTTACCTGACGCTCAAGGACTGGCCCATGTATGGCTTCCACCGAGCCAAGGGCGGCTGTCTCTACAGCGACGCCATGATTTACTCGCCGGACGTCCCGGTGTTCCGGGATGACGAGCACGACCTGCTCCCCTCCCCTTACCACGCGTCCTTCATCACGTCCGCGGCTCCGTTAGCCAAGCACGCCAGCCCAGCGGAGTTCGCCCAGCTCCCGATTGTGCTTCGCGAGCGTATCGCCAAGATCCTCTCCGTCGCCCAGTCCCATGGCCATGACTCCCTGATTCTCGGCGCCTGGGGCTGCGGAGCCTTCGGCAATGACGGCCATCAGGTCGCCGAGCTCTTTCACCGCGCTCTGACTGTCGAATTCGCCGGCGCCTTCGAGGAGGTCACCTTCGCGATCGTCGATACCTCGCCCGAGAAGAAGTTCATCGGCCCCTTCGCCGAACGCTTCCTCGCGGATAGCGAAACGATCGACATCGAACCCCTCTGGGAGATCGTCGCCAAGGAAGTGGTCGGCAAAGCCAATGACGAATGGCGATTGGTGCGCTCGACCAACCCTCAGGTTACGCACTTCCTCCAGATGGGCATGCATGGCACCAACATGAAGTGCCTCTTCATCCCCAAGAAAGGCGACCAGGAAGGCACCGGCCAGGTCATCCTCAACGTGGGGCCCAGCGACCTCAAGGGCCTCCTTGAATACGCCGAAGCGCATCCCGAATCCCTAAGGGTCCAACCCTTGAACTTTCCGATCAACCTGGAAGGCAACGGAGACAAGGCCGGCGAACCTACCCGCTGGGAGAACGGAGGGGCGATCTACGCCCATGCCCACCTTGTTACTCCCGCCGGCCCTGAGCTCTTTGGTCGCCTTGGACCTTGGTATGCCGCCGCCTTGGAAGGGATCTGGGAATTCATCGGTAAAGCCGCTCGCTGGCATCAGGCCAGGACGAAATGAGCAGCGAACGAGAATTCCGGGACAAATGGCAGCGCCGCATCGATGGCTGCGGCCCTTACTGCAGCTGCCTCGTGATCATCATCGTCCTGGCCCTCGCTTTCTTCGCTTTCGTCCTCCGCTGACCCGGCGGGGACGATCTGCCGGCCGGCCGAGCGACGATGCGCTACGCGCCAGGCTTGGCCTTGGTCGGAGGAGGTGCCGGCGGCGCGGGATCAGCTCGCTCGATCTCCAGGCTGAGACTGAACTCGATGTCTCCGTTGATGACGAACGGAGCGCAATCCTCATGCATCTGTCCGTCCGCACCGCGATATTCGAAATATAAATCCAAAGGGGTTTCGATCGAGAGACCCGGGCCGACGGGAACAAACCCCTCCAGCCGCTCGGTTTCGATCATCGGGGCCAGCCCGAAGGCCCAACCGAGGACCTTGAAATCCCTGCGGCCGTTAGCGGCCGCCTCGAGATGGAGTCTGATGCCTTTCTTTGGAACGAGCTCGTCCGCCTTGAAACGGCGCACGATGACTTCGCCGTCCTGGCCGGAAGCCTTGGGCGTGACGTAAAGACGATTCCTGGCCTCGCGCTCAGCCTCAGGCGAGAGCGGTGGTTCGGGCAGGCTGCGTCGCAACGCTTCGGTCTCCCGTTGGATGCTCTCGACCTTCGCGACGTCCTCGGCGCTGCCGGTATCCTTGGCCTTCTTTTCGGCTTCGGCTGCCTGGCGGGAGAGATCCTTGAGACGTTCACTCTGGGCCAACTGCTCGGATCGCAGGGTTTCCTCTGGACGCAAATAAGCTTGGTCGGCGGCCGCGTCATCCGCCTTGGCAGCCGCCGCCTTGGCATCGGACTCTTTGCGAAGACGATCGGCCAGCGCCGCATCGTCAGGTTTCCCGCTCGCAGCTGCGTTCCGTTCGGCTTCGCCGGCGGCACGCCTGGCGGCCTCCGCCGCCCGTTGTTCGGCTTCGGCTTTCTTGCGGGCGGCCAAGGCATGCTCGAGCGCATAAAGACGACGCCCATCAGGATCTTCCTTCTTCAATTCGACGATCTTCTCTTCCAATTCCCGCTTCTGGGCCTCCGAAGGAGGCGGCACCCTGAGGTGAACTTCGTCTTTTGTCGCGACTTCGCAGCCAGGCGAAAGGAGGCTGAACAAGAACCAAAGGCAGAACAAAACCAAGGCGATACCGAGCAGAAACAGCAGCCATTCCAACCATTTCGGCCAACCTAGGCTATCGTCATAGGCAATCTGCTCCTGGGAATCGTCAGCAAGCCCGGCGGATCGGTCCTCATCAGGCATGCCTTGGGACTCGCCAGAGCCCGGCCCGGCGGACGCCTGCCCGCCTATCCTGATCGTCGGAATGGCCCTGGCCTGCTCCGGCACGAGACCCCAGAGGACATAGAGTCGACGCCGGCTCAGCATGCCCGCCTTCTTCACCCGGTAGGCCGCAGGAAATTCCGCCACGTCCGGGAGCCGGAACGCCCGTAGGAACTCATCCTCCTCAGGCGTGAGCCGACCGCTGCGTCGGAGGTCCTGGAATTCCTTTTCAGCCTTACGCAGGCGGGCGTAGAGGGCGCGTGGGAGCTTCGCACCTTCGTCCAGCCCCTGGGTCTCGGACAAGACCTCGTATCCGGCTTCCATTCGCGTGAAGATGACCTTCCCTCCTTCATCCCAATACGCCGGATCGGCCAGAAACTCCGCTAGGGCCGAGCGCCGGATCAAGGCGGAGAAGCTCCGATCCCATTGAAGCAACTTCCCGTCGCCGTCGACAAAGGAAGGCCGGTAGAGGTGACCGGCGGAACGATCGAAGCACAGCCCGCGATGGGGCTCGGCCAGCCTGATGGGCGTGAGCGGGCTCGATCTCATCCGACCTCGGCCAGGTAGGCGATGCCTTGCTTGTGATTGCGCACACCCCAGCAATGGACTTCCATGACCGTTCCGTCGTGCAGTCCGGTCATGGTGTCATTCCTGACCCGGGCGCCGATATCGGGGACGTAGAGGGTGAAATGATTGCCCGAAAGTCCGTTCAAGACCCTGGCCCAGGCTGAGAACATCTCGTGACGTCGGGCCGAAGACCAACCTTCACGGCGGGCCATCTTGGACAAAGCCCTGCCTAAGGTGCGCAGACAATCCAACGACTGCTCGGAAGCCTCGGGGTCGATTTGGGATGCGAAAAGGGACTGCAGGGATGCGAAGATCGCCGTGGCGATGAAATCCTGCTGCGTGGCGGCCTCTGCGGACCAACGCACGCTTTCTCCGACCTCCGAGGAAAGCAGTTCGGCCGGAAAGATCCTGCTGAGTCGCTGTTCCTTGGCCTTGATGAGGGCAGCCAGCTCGATTTGCCCTTCCGCAAGCTTCCGTTGAAGCTCAGAGATCGTTTTGAGCCTGGCGTCAAGATCGCGCTGAGAATCGCTTAGGCGACGCTCGGCATCCAAGGCGTCTTCATGGGCCTTCTTCAGGTCACGGGCGTAATTGTTCGATATTTCTTTCGCCGCTTCCAGCTCGTCCTTGAGCCGCTCTAATTGCGGAGCCTCCCTGGCGGCGAGGTACAAATCCTGGACCTGCAGGGCCAGTTTCTTCTGGGTGTCCGCCAAACCGCGTATCTGGGCACTGAGATCGAGGATAGCGCCGGCGCTCTCCCGACCTCCGTCCGCATCACCTTTGCAAAAGTCGAAAAGCAACAGGCAGCCTAACGTGACGCTGATGTGAACCAGCGCTTGAGCGAAGGCGGAGAGTTGTATCGAACTTGCTGCATAGGAAAGCCCCAGCGCGAAAAACAACGATATCAGGGAAATCTTCCAGAATGAGTTCATTATGATAAGAGATTAACCATTTGGCGGGAGGGCTTCAGAAAAGCCTCCCGGTATCGAGCCAGGAGGTCTCCGAGACGGGCTCCAACTGCAGGCGGACACGCGTGGAAAGGTCGACCTTGCCCTCACGATCCGTCACGCGGATCAGCTCAAGGGCGTCGGCGCATTCGGCCGTGGCGGCGATACGACGGAAGACGGCCCGGACCTTGTCCGGACGACCAGCTTCTTCACCGGTCCACCTGAGCTTATAGACCGGCTCCGGACGCTGGGAATCGCTCTCGAACATCTTACGGCCAATCCACCGGTTGTCCCCCAGCCCGAGAACGGCTTCCGCGGAGGTGTCGCCCGACGCCGAGAAATCAATGCGGCTCAGGAAGGAACGCGGGATGCCGTGTTCGGGATCGTAGGTGATCTCGCCCCAGTGATTGGACAGGCCCGGCTGCTTGGAGATATCCAGTCGCCAGCCGGGGATCAGTCCCGCCGAGATCGCGCGCGCCAGGGCGGCGCCGACGCAGGTGACGGTCTTGGCGTCATCGATGCGCTCGTTGGCATCAGAAGTCAGGGCATCGAACTTCGGGCCCGCGCCTCCCCCCATCAGGCTGATGCGGCGGCGGAACGGATACCATGAGCCGGAGCGGAAGCCCGAGGCGAAGTGGATGCGTTCCAGCGGGATCGGCAGGAGCCTGTCCACGAGTTCACGGATGGCGGGCTGCTCGGACGGTTTGCCGCAGACGAAGACCATGTGCACGTCGAACGAGGCGACGATGCTGGCGAGCCTTTTGACCAGCAGGCCGAAATGCTTCACGACCAAGGCATCCAGTTCTTCCGGTTTGATCGTGAAATCCGAACCATGACGGAGCGAGATGGCGAATTTCTTGGCGAAAAGCCCCCAGTTATGTTCGTCGATGCCGGCGCTGGCCGGGCCGACCTTGAGTTCATCGCCCGCCGCGCGCTTCTTCAGCAGCGCGATCGCCATGGGAATGAGGACCGCCACGATCCATCGGATGCGCACCGAGGTGCGTTCCGCTTGACGGTGCTGCTGGTTCGAACTACCCGAACCTCCTTCGGAGTCGACCCCGACCTCCTCGAAGACCTCCCGGAAACGGGCGAAGGTCGTGTTGCGCGCCATCCGCTTGAGCTCCCTGGAAACCTTGTCCTCGTCAGGCTTTTCCGCCTCCCCGGCAAGCTTGTCCAGCAAGATGGATTCGATGATGAGTTTCAGGAGACCGTCGCCGGCTTCGCCGTACGAATCACGGAATTTGACGGTAGCCCGCAGATCGACATCGACCCCCTTCTCCTCATCGACGTATTCGACGACGGACACATCCGTGGTCCCGCCTCCGATATCCAGGTTCATGACGCGGATCGCCGGCATCTTGCCCGGACGGTCCACGCCGTTGAGCTGGATCCAGTTCTCTCCCCTGTTCTGGCTGGTGAAGCTCTTGATGCACGAATACAGCAACGGCAGCTGGCTGGCCACCGACTCATCGAGGTTCATCTCCAGCTTCACCGGCGGGGAACCCGCAGGATACTGGGTCAGCGAAAAGATGTTCAACGCCTCGAGCCACTTGGCGCGATAGGCGGAAAGTTCCGAACTCGACCACCCCGAAGGATAGGAGCCGACGACCGTACGGATCCGGCGACGTCGGGAGGCTTGGCCGCCGGCGGTCCAGTTGGGACTGTTGATGTAGCGCTGGGCCGTCTCCATGATGGCGAGGATCGACCAGGTCAGGGTATTGCGCCGCGGGTAGTCAGGCTTGGCCGGGCAGGTCTGCGGAGGCCGACGGTGACCGCCCTCCTCGCCGGCCCCCCACAGGCTGGGAGGATTGTCGATGGTCCAAGCCGAACCGTCGGCCGGCTGGAACCTCAGCATCAGCCCGGACAAGGGAATCTTCTCGAAGTTCTCCTGCTGAGCGTAGGCGGCATCGCCGAAATTCGGCATCATGGACCAGGTGTCGCCGTGCTTGGCGGAATCGAGCCTGCGATCGTCCCAGAAGAAACGTTTCGCGGAACTCTGCTGCATCAGCTGACCCTGATGCAGGCGGCCTTCGTATTGCTTACCGACGGAATTGGCCCCGCGCACCATCTCGGTGACGTCATCGCCCAGGCAGACGGGCGACAGCTTGGTGAACATATGCGGGATCCGCAGTTCGACCTGATCCAGGACCTCCTTGGGCTTCTCCCAGAACTTCCACCCCTGAGGCGCCTGGGCGAACTTGGGGAGATAGGCGCTCAGCGCGTGAGGGTTGTTGGATGAGCCTGGCGCGTCACAATCAAGGGAGCGGAACTCCGGGGTCTTCAGGACGAAACGGGAGCTGACCATGGCGTCTTCCACCGAAAAATCCGCAACGTCCGACAGGAAAGGAAGCCGCAGGGGCAAGGGTCGGCAGATCTCCGCGAAACGATCGTTGGCCCCCGACGCACCCGTGGACTTCTGTCGCTCCAGGATGAGCGCACAGGTCCGTGAATTGCCGAAATCCAGGATGAGGTCGACGTCAATGTCTTCCGCGGACGGGGTCGTCCATTTGACCAGGAACTCGATCTTCTTCCCCATGCAGTCGACATGGAAGCGCTTGGGTTCGGCCAGAGGATGCAGGGAGGAAGCGACGTACGGATTCCGGTTGAGCAAAGCTTCGGTATGGATCGGACTGGGATTATCGGTGCGGAAATACCAGCCGTTCTCACGATCGCCCAGATTGGTCTCGACCGCCAGCCATAGGCCGAGCAGGGACAAATCCTGATCGAACCGGCAGGGGCCGAAACGATGGCGAACGAAGGGGTTTTCGCTGCTCTGGCACCCCTTCCAACCGAGCTTGTCGTAATCATCGATGCGACACTCCTTCCTCAGCGCGGGACTCCATTCCACGGCCTTACGGTTGGCGTTGATGGTGGCGCTGAGGGCGAGTTTCTTCTGTCCCTCTACCGTGTCCGGGCTGGAGCGGGTCAGGGCGGTGAGCGTGCCGCCGTCGTCATCCGCCTCGATCATCAGGGGGAAGAAAAACAGCTGGAACCCGGAGTTGGGGACGACGTACAGCTTTTGTCCGAATTTATTCATCTTTGAAGGGATTAGTAATTACGGCGGAGACGGTTCATTTCGTCGTCGCCGCTTTGGGGTGGGCGTTTGGCCAAGGAGGGCCGGAAGCTCCGGAGCAGCGCAAGGAAACCGTCGGTGACGGCGAGATCGTAGGGCGAAGCGGTCGTGCCCGCGAACCCACGCTGATCAAGCTGCGCCCGCAGCAGCGCGAGCGGATCCGGGTTGGCACGGTCGGGAAGATGATGGGAGCCTCCGCGGATGATGTTGCCCATCGCGACCGCGATCTCACGTCGGGCCGACCTTGCGACGACATCGGAGGAGATGTCGTCGAGTTCCTTCTGGATCCACTCGTAGAGGCATTGCGAACCCAGCTGCTCCGAAAGATAACGGAGGAATAGCGTACCTTCGTTCTCCCCGTCGAGGCCCAGTTGCGACCATTCGAAGCCCGGCGAAGTCCGCAGCCTCACCAAAGCGGACTGCATCCAGTTCTTCCATTGGTTGTTCACGTAATTCCGGCGGAACTCCGGATTATGCTGGGAAAAACTCTTCGGCACGGGGTCAAGCTCCGCTTCATCGACGAAAGAAAGCAGCCTGATCCAGTAGGCGAAGAGGGAATCCGCGGACTCCAACTCCCGGAACCGCAGGTCCGGCCTGTTCGCGTCAGGCATCGTCGACCGCCCCGAGGCGAGATGCTCGGCCACCTTCCTGATGACTCGCGCCTGTTCGGCGCCTTCGTTGCTGCCCGAAGGCACGGCTTCTTCGATGAGCTCAAGCAACCTCACCCTGTCCCTGGAATCCAAGGAAGAAAGCTTGGCGCGACGCGGGGATGAATTCACCGCGGCGACCTGCTGCTCCAGGAAGAATTCGACCCCGCCGTCCTCCTCGGCGATCATCTGGTCGAAGGACTCCCGGGAGACCTCATCCCGGAAAGCCTGACGGAAAGCCGCGTCCTTCCTGATGATGTCGGCTCGGTGGGCGATCTCCTCGGCGGTGCCCAGGATCTTCCCGCCTGAAACCTCAAACTGGTTGTAGGTGGTCGCGAATAGCCGCGAGTTTCCGGGCAAGGTCAGGGGGGCGAGCTGGCCGAGCATCTCATGACCGAAGACGGATTCGAGTCCGGCGCCCGATCCGATCTGGCGCTGGTTGACGACCTTGGCGAAGAAAGTCAGGCAGATCGACAAGGGCAGCGGAGCCTTGGTGCCGGGCGCGGCATCGCTGGCCTTGTAATCGGGATCGACGCACTTCCACCAGTGCTCGATGCCGGCCGTCAGCTGCTTGGGACGCGGAGGGAAAGTCTGCGCTTTGACGAGCAGCGCGAAGGCGTCGACCGTGACATCCTTGGCGTAGCCCAGCACCATCGACTCGGTCTTACCTCGCTTGAACACGGCGGTAAGCCATCGGGGGTGATCGTCCTGGGTGGTCCGCGGGTTGATCAAGGTCGGCTCTGACGCGTTGGCGTGCTGATTGGCCACCCCGGGGAAATCGAGCAGATCCGCCGCGGAAAGGAGACGGAAGAAGGCCGAATCGGCGTCGGTCTTGTCGGCAGGCTTACGCACCGGCACCACGACCTCGCGCACCAAGGCCTGGAGGAGGCCGAAATTATCCCCCGCAATCTCCACCGATTCGTTGAAGACCTCGATCAGGATATCGCCGCCTTGCTTCCTGAAGCCGAGCCGTTCGATGGCCTTCGCCACGCGCTCGTCATCGGCGTTCTTGACGGCTTTCTTGGAACGTCGGAAGGTATCGATGTCCATGAGCAAGGCCGCGACCTGGGTGGTGCAATAGACCTTGGAGCCGGACCAGTTGAGCCTGGCCTCCTTCGCGCGCACGCGATCGAAGACGGCCGAAATCGGCAGGACATCGTCCCAGAACAGCCGCTTGGCTAGGCGGATCACATCATCGACGGAACGCAACGACGTGCATTCGTTGAGCATCTTGCGACGAAGCTTGTCCCAGTCCTTGGCCAGCTTCCGGTAACGCGCATGCCTGGCCGAGACGAAGAGCTCGACGATACGCAGCACCTCGCGGAGAAGTTCGTAGGCCTGCTGGCTGACCATCGCCTCCTTATCCAGTTGCGCAGCCAGGAAGGCGGCCTTGAAGGAATCAGCATCCCACTCGACCTCGGCTCCGTCGACCTCCTCGACCTTGCATTCGCTGAGATAGCCGCAGGCGAAGGCATGCATGATGTCGCCGAGGGAATTGAGGCGGACCGAGACCGGGTGGCGGGGGTGCCTGACTTGTTCGGCCAGGGTGTAACGGGTGACGCAACCGGTTCCGTCATTCTCGTTGTTGAACGGGTTGAGTACGACCGTATCTTCCGCTCGCCCTTGAAAATTGAGGAAGACGGTGGGCGAAGATTCGTCCCAGCTCAGACAGGGACTGCCCTGGGCGACCCTTCCGACATCGAGGTAACGCGAGAGCAGCGTCGACTTCCCGGTCTGGGACGGCCCCCAGACCCCGAGGGCCTTCTTGGCGCCTTCGGCCATATCCAGGGAGTCCAGCTTGGCACGTCGCTCCGCGATGGCGTAGACATCATCAAGCCAGTGTCCTCGGGAAAGGGCATACTCGTCCTTGCGGAGGACGCCGTGCTGCCAATACCAATCAATCAAGGGATTTTTAGTCATTGAAGTCGTTTGTCATCGGCCCGTGGAGACGAGTGAGACGTCCAGCACCTCGCCATAGCCGAACGCCGTGATCTTTTTGGCCGACAAGTCGTCCAGGTCGGGCGTCTGGAGCGAAAGCCCCCTTTCGCCTTGCCCGTGGTCATACGTATTGACGACGCGCACGTGCACCCTGGTGCCGAACAATCCGGACTGTCGGAGCAGGAGGATGGCACCTTTGTTATAGGAGAGTTTGCCGACGACGTAGATATAGCCCCGATCTGGGATCATCGAGACGACCCGGACCTGTGCCGCATCTTCCGGCGCACGCAGGACGTCCGCCCCCGGCCAGAACTTCGGCATCAGTTCGGCCTCGACAAGCCGTTCGCTGAGAGAGGCGACCGTGCTTCTGAGCTCAGCAACGTCCGCGGAGGCCGACGCGCCGGTCTCCCTGAGATTCCTGACCGATTCCTCGGCCCGCTTAAGCTTTTCCACCGCCGCCGACAGTTTCTTCCTTTCGACGGCCAGGCTCTCCTCGAGCTTGGCCTGCCGTTTGATGGCTCCATCATACATCGCCTTGAGTTCGGCGGCCTGATCGGCGGAGATTTTACGGGCGGACTCCAGCTCGCCCTTGACCCGCCCCAAGTTACCGCGGGCGTCCTCGGCGTCATGGTAAGGCTTCCACCAAAAGAGCCCGGCCGCCAGGAGGCAGAACATCAAGGCGCCGGCGGCGTAAAGACGAACGGCCTTGGTCTTCCGCACTTCCGTGACGATGATCTGACGTCCGGAGACGGTCGGAAAATGCTCCGCCAACTCCGGGTAATCACTCGCCGGGAGCCACTTCTCGTCGCTCACGAAAGTCCGGGTACCCACCGCTTGGATGAGCTCATCCGGCTGAAGTCCTCGTCCCGAGGCGAGCATGACCTTCAGCTCCTCTAACTTGACTCCAGGCAGGATATGGCCGCTCTTTGTCTTTCTCTTATAAAGCGCGGGCTCGCTCATATCCGGTGGGGGTAGTCCTGTGATACGCCGTTTTCTTGTTTAATCCAGAACGTTCTATGCCCCGCAGGCTAAAGAATGACTGGAGAAAAGCCCGCCCCGAGGACGGACCATCGTACAGAGAATGGCAATAACATCCTGGGTCGTCCTCGAACCCGAGCCAGCTCCTCCCAATATCGATTAACGCCAGAGAAGGAACGCAAAGGCTGAGAGCCCATCCCATGGGGTGACGCCTAAATCCTTAGACACCCCTCTGTTTCGGGCACCCGTTTCCATAGGCCTGAACACGCGCCCCCAACCAGACCATCCATAGCCAGGCCATTTGACATATTGGTAATCACGGGCAGACCGAGGGGACTACCCATCATGACTAACCCTGAAGCTGCCTCCCCCACCCCGAACGCCGATGCCGCGGCCATCGCCACGCTGCTGCTGAGCCGCGGCAAATACTTCATCAGCTCGAAGTTCGACACGACCATCACCCCGGATGAAGGCGAAGGCCCCTACGTCTGCACCTACGCCGGCGTCGTGCGCGATCGCACCCCGGACAGCCTTTACTTCCTGGTGGACATCTTCGGCTCGGCCTTCGAATTCACCACAGGCGAAGACGTGGTCCTCGGCCAGCGCCTGATGTCGCTGGAGCAGCTCGCTCGGGCCACCTTCTTCCCTGATTTCGCGACCATGCAGGCCATCGCCGCCGATCACAGCGGCTTCATCGATTCACTGAACATCGACTGATATGGCCGAAAGGGTCAGATCACAAGTAGTTGCCTGCCCTTTTTTGGGTCTTGTCGCAGGCTATCCTGGCTCGCACATTGGAGGGCTCGGTGTGGTTGGCCAAGGCCCTGCACCTCGTCAGCGCCACCAACGTACGCAAATTGTTACGCCAAACTAAGGGGCAGAACCTGTTCACCCCTTACTTGAGCCTAGAGCGTACAAAATCTTCGAGCTCAGCGAGGGAATCAGAGACACGTTGTACGGCCGCATCCAACGATTCACCGTACGGAGTGACAATGCTCTCAAGCGAATCAACGCGTGAAACTAACTCGTCGTGCCTCTCTGCTATTAACTCATCTTTTTCTTTTCTCTCAGCCTTTTCAGCCTCCTCTTGCTCCTCTTGGTGCTTAAGTTCGTACGGAGCAGGGACATCCTGCTTATTCGAGTCTAGATCATCAACCTTACTGACTAAATCATTCGTAACACCCTCCAACTCTCCTAGGCGCCGCTCAGTCTCAGAGATGAACTCATTCAAAAGCTCCGCCTGGGCTTCAATGAGTATGATCAACCTTTCCTCTAGTCCGCTCAGAGAATTTTCGTCCTTGGCCATGGGTATTATGTTGGTGGGTTAAAAAAACGGTTCGTTTAAATACTAACAGATGTTCCAATGATCACGGGCTGCCAGGCACGGGTACGCCACTGGCGGCGCAAGCGTTGTGGAAAGCCTGAAGGAGCTTACGCCCTTCTTCGTCGGAGTTATTGAACCAACTGCGGCTCCAGATGCGGTGGAAACGCCAGCCGCGGGCCTCCAGGTGCTGCTGGCGGG
>JACCEB010251121.1_pt1 | contig 19454 bp, 26 predicted proteins | sample 7454761 | NCBI WGS metagenome assembly JACCEB01 (sample SAMN15323454, study PRJNA562643) | freshwater metagenome | isolation source: river surface water | place: USA:Blue River Watershed | collected 2017-08-18 | reverse complement strand
GAGTGCATAAATCAAGATATAAAAAATCAAGATTAGGTATTCAAGGCACATCAATAACGGAACATCAGGAAACTAAAAGACTTGGAATACACAGAATATATGATTGTGGGAAAATAAAATTTGAAAAATTATTAAATATATAAGACAATTTAATGAGAGTTATACAATTTATATTAAAATAAAAATTTAATTAAACTTTGATAAATAAACACATATAACTATAAATTAAAAAATTTATATTATGATAGAGATTGGTAAGATAGTAAGTGTTAACTATGTAGGTAGATTTGTTGAAGATGGGGTAGTTTTCGATTCTTCTGAGGATAGAGAGCCGTTAAAATTTCAAGTTGGTTCTGGACAAATTATACCTGGATTTGAAAATGCAATTATAGGTAAATCAGTAGGTGATAAAGTTGTTGCAACAATTTCACCAGAAGATGGATATGGTTTGATTAGAGAAGATCTTTTAGTTAGTGTTCCACTTGATAAAATGCCCGGTGCAGTTGAAGTTGGGCAAACACTTGAAGCAATTGGTGATAATGAACAAGTTGTTCATGTTATCATTAAAGAAGTTAATGAGGATCATGTTATTATTGATGGTAATCATCCATTAGCAAGTAAAAACTTAGAGTTCGAGATTGAAATTCTTGAAGTTGAGTAATTAAAAAAAGAGAACTTTAAAGTTCTCTTTTTTTATATTCAAATTTTATTTTACCACAATCATAAATCCTGTTTATATTATTTAATTTCATTATAACAGATTCTGTTAAAGTTGTGCTAAGTCTTGATTTTTTATATCTTGATTTATGCACTCTTTTATTATCAACAATATATTTATAATCTGGTTTAGATTCTTTTATATTTTCAAATCCTAATGTATAATAAAGAGATCCAATTGACCAATCCTTATCTGCATATGAAACTATCCTTTTAACACCATAAATCTTAATAAAATACTTAAGTAATTTAGAAGCACCTCCTATCACATTAATATTTAGTTTATTACAAAATCTACTAAGATTATAACCTTCTTCCATCTTTTTCCTACCCTCTGATTGATCAAATGTCATAATTGATACCAACTCATTATTGTAATATAAACCTAGCTTAATCTTACTTGAAACGAATCCCTGTATGTGATTATCATCTAAAAAAGTTCTGGTTTCTTTTATAGAAACCAATTTTACTAAACATTTTCTAGCAAAAATATTGTTTGAATTATTTTTAAGTAAATTGGATATTTGAGATTTTACTATATTTTGTTTAAATATCCAATCATCCTCCCAAATATGTATTATTCTAATACCCCTTTCTTTAAAATAATTTGTCTTATCTAAGTGATAATTCTTTTTCTTAAATTTCTCAGAATGCCAATATAAACCATTAAATTCAAAGCCTATCTTTAATTCCGGTAAATAAATATCAATTTCCAAACCATCTCTATATCCAGATATTATTTCACCATTATAATTATCTTTAATATATTTATATAAATCCTTTTCTTTTATTGACTTTGAATCACCTATTGGGTTACATAGTGTGCATAACGGAGTATTATTTTTAACTCTAGCATGATAATTATCTGATGATAATTCAAATGTATGATTTGAGTTATTATCACATTTATAAAGAGATATTTTATTACCCATGTATTTTATATAAAAATCGGTACAATTTACATTATTATTAACTCTAAATAATTCAGATTGACTCACATACTCATTACCGTATTTCTCCAAATTAGTTTCTTTAGATTTTCTTTTAAAATCTTCTGTTAACATATAGTACACAACACCATATCTTTCCAAATTAGTTTTTTTAACTTTAACTTTATAATCTTCCGTCTGTGAATAAAACTCAACACCATATCTTTCTAAATTGGTTTCTTTTATTTTTATATTATAATCTTCCGTCTGTGAATAAAACCCAACACCATATCTTTCTAAATTAGTTTCTTTTATTTTTTCCCTAATAAGTTCAGATTGAAAAATATTTTCAACACCATATTCATTTAATATTGTTTCTTTGAATCTATCTCTAATCACTTCTGAATGCATGGGGTTATTTGTTCCATATCTTTTCAACATAGTTTTCTCACTCTTCTCTTTAAAATCATTAGTTAACATATAATATTCTTCACCATATTTTCCCAAACAAGTTTTCTTATTTTTGTTTTTAATATCTTCAAGCATAGAAGGACTTTCAACTCCATATTTATATATAGAGATTTCCTTCTTTTTCAAAGATCCACATTTATTTGAACATGAAAATTTATTATTATGTGATATATTACGGTTATATTCTCTATATGATACTTCCTTCGTAATATAACAATAATCACATTCAACATTTATAATTATATTTGACCCCTTGCTTAAATCATCAACTTTAACCAATATACTTTTACCATATGGTTTATTACATATTTCATAACCAAAGTCTCTATAATGTTTAATATTTCTGGAATTTAATTTTATCACAACTTCTTCACTTAGAATCATTATTATTTAATATTTTTTTCAATTCACTTTCAACCCAATCATTTATTTTTAAATTGTTTACAACACAAAATACTTTTATTCTTTTATGTAATTCTTCTGATACTTTTAATGTTTTTCTCATATACTATATATAAATTATATTGTCTCCTTTTCCACTTTCACACTTTATTAAAAAGTTTATATATATAAATTTAATATATAAGAATATAAATTTAATATATAAGAAAATAAATACTTAAAAAATGAAATACTTAAAAAAGTTTAATGAAGAATTGAATTCACAAACATATCTAAGAGCTTCTTATAAGCTTAAGAATTTTGGTAATAAATCATCTTTAGATAGAGCTGATAAATTAAAAGATTGGGCTATTAAAACAGAAGAGAGAGAATCTATTGAGAAATGGGCAGAACATATTAAGATATTATCTAAATTCGGTTCTATTAAGTGTAATGTTGGTTCTGAACTAGTTGACTTCTATTTCGATTTCTCTTTTGACAGTACAGCATTTGAAGATACACTTGATTATGCAAAATCAGAAGATCCAGATAACTTTAATTCTACAATATATCATTCTTTTTGGCTAGCTCCAACTACTATTGAAGGTGTTCATAAATGTTTAGAAACAGTTGATGCTGTTGATTATTTTTCAAATGGACAATTCCAAGCTGGTTATATATCAATTGATTATGCTGTTGTAAATGGAGCTATTGAATTTAGAGACTTTAGTTTATATTATGAAGATGAGGTTAATTTTACACTAACATCTAATGGTGCTTCTAAAGTTCTTAATATGTTAGCTAAAATTTATAGTGATAGAGGTTTAAATTATCCATCAAGTAATACTCGTTATGATAATGAGTATGAACATTTAAATTCTTCTATATGTATTGAAAATGGATTTTCAGTAGATTATGGTTTTGAACTTAGTGATGTTGCTGAATATATTAAAACTGTTCCTAAACAAAAACTTTTAGAATAAAAAAGAGAGCAAACGCTCTCTTTTTTTTTAATATCATGTCTAAAAATTTATTATATTTTCTACTTCTTTTTATCTCGAATTTCTATCGTTGTTCCCAAAGTTCACCTACACCAAGTAACCTATGTTCCGTTCCATACATATTCATTACTTGATTAGTGTGAAAATGACCATATATGTGTAGCTCAATATCATTATTCATTTTAATAGTTTGAAAAGCTAATGTCATATTTCTTCGTTCTTCTAATAACTCTGTCTTTAAGTTTTTATCAATAGATGCAAAATCATTAACAATTGGAGCAAATCCATTACTATTATCAGGCCAACAATAATCAGGTGATGTATGCGTCACTAAAATATCTATATTTCTTAAATCTCTTAATAATTCATCCTTGTAATTAAATGTTTCATCAACCCACCATTGCTCATTACCTTTTATTTCAAAATCACCTTCTATTTGAGCTTTTGTATATCTAACACTTCTATCAATAGAAATTGCACCACCTATGCAAAGAATATTTTTGCCAGATAAATTAAGAACAGTGTAATCTTTAACTAATTTAATATTAGAAAACCCAAATGGATCATTATCAAAGTAGTCTGGACGATCGTGATTTCCACGTATAGCGTATAAGTACACGTTTCTTTTAACTAATTCATTATTAACATATTCTAATGCTCTTTTCTCTTTTGGTAAATGATGAAATCCCACACCAAAGTCACCGATTTGTATTATATTAGCATTTGTAATATCAAATCTTTTAAGATATTGATTTATTATATTGAAGTTACCATGTATATCAGAAAGATACATTAAACGCATATTATCCATTTTTTATAATTTATTTTATTTACAAATATAATCAAAAGAAATGACATTCGAATTTTATTTTACCACAATCATAAATTTTAAGAATATCTCTTTTCAACATTTCTCGGCTTTCTGTTAATGTTGTATTTAATTTACTTTTCTTAAATCTTGATTTATGTACTCTTTTGCCATCAACAATATATTTATAATCTGGACCATTACCACCTATATTTTCAAAACCAAGTTTATAATATAAATTACCAATAGACCAATCTTTATCAGCATAACTAACTATCCTTGATGGATTATATTCTTTGATAAAATGTGATAATAACTTAGATGAGCCACCAACTATATTATAACCTATTTTATTACAAAACCTAGAAAGATTCCACCCACCATCTTCCATTTTCTTACGTCCTTCATTGTGATCGAATGTCATTATACTTACTAATTCATTATTGTAATATAAGCCTATCTTTTTAATAGATGAGACAAATCCTTGAATATGATTATCATCTAGAAATTTTCTAGTAGATTTAGTATCAACTTCTTTGAGAAAACATTTACGAGCAAATATTTTATTAGATTTACCGAATAAATTAAGTATTTGAGATTTAACTATATTTTGCTTAAAAATCCAATCATCCTCCCAAATGTGTATAATCCTAATATCTCTTTCTTTGAAATGATTAGTTTTATCCAAGTGGTAACTTTTTTCTTTGTATTTTTCAGAATGCCAGTATAAACCATTAAATTCAAAGCCTAAACCAAGTTCAGGTAAATATATATCAATTTCTAATTTATCTCTATATGAAGATATAATCTCACCAGTATAATTTAACGTTATAAATTCCAATAAATCTTTTTCTTTAATACTTTTAGAATCACCTATAGGATTACAAATTGTACATAATGATATATTATTTCTTACCCTATTATGATATATATCTTTAGATATTTCAAAATCATGTCCTTTATTACATTTTAATAATGATATATTATCACCTAAATATTTTATATAATTTTCATCTTTACCTATAATAGTATTTAAGTGATGCTCTTCACTTTGTGTATAGTTATCTACATTATATTTTTCTAAATTAGTTTTAATCTTCTTATCTTTACATTCATCCGTCTGTGAATAATTTATCACCCCATATTTTTCTAAATTAGTTTCTTTAATTTTATCTTTAATTATATTAGATTGAAAAACATTTTCAACTTCATATTTACATAATAATGTATCTTTAAGTTTTTCCTTTATAATATTAGATTTCATAGCATGTTCAAATCCATACCTTTCTAAGTTAGTTTTTTTAAATCTTTCTTTATATTCTGTAGTTTTGCTATAATGTTCTACTGAATATAATTTTAACATAGTTTCCTTTCTTTTTGCACTACTACATTTATTTGAACAAGAAAAATTACCATTGTTTGATATATTATTATTATATTTTTTATATGATAAAGTTTTTTCTTTATCACAATAAAAACATTTTGCAATTATTTTAAAATTTGAACCTAACGTTAAATCCTCTATTTTAATTTCAATATATCTGTCCGTTATATCATAACCTAAGCCTTCATAATATTTAGAACTTTTGACAAAAATAGTTTTACTTATTATCATTTTTATCTATTATTCTTCTTAATTCATTTTCAACCCATTCATTCATTTTCAATTTATTCTCTACACAAAATACTTTTATTCGTTGGTGTAAATCCTCTGTTATTTTTAATGTCTTTCTCATATATACTATATATTAAAATATCTTGTCTCCTTTTCTACTTCTAGTCCATAAAAAAGTTTTAAAAGACACAATGATGTTATCAATATTTAATATATATTTGCATAAAAATAAACCACAAAAATGATACATATAAAAATATTTGAAAGCTTCACCGAGGAAACTATAACCCTTTATCATGGAACGTCAGCATTTTCAGCATCATTACTATGCGAAAATGGTTGGATACCTTCATCTTATGGCATGGGGGCTAATGGAGGACAGAGCCGTTATTTGTATTTGACTAGTATGGAAGAAGATGCTCTATGGTTTGCCGAAGAAAAAGGCGAGAGTAGCATAGTAGTGATTGAAGACATCCCAATATCATATCTTATATTTGACCCAGAAGATGGTGATTATGATAGGGAAGTGTATGGTACTGTTGTAAATGCGGTAGCAGCCATAAAAAATGGTCTGATGCATCCTATAAAATTAACACTTACCAAACCACTTGGTGCAAGTCATTTTGAATTGAAATATTAGAACAATGTAAAGCATTTAAAAATATAAACTAATTGTTAGTAGTTTAGTAGAAAATGAAAATATTATAAAATATGTTTCTGAAAATAACAATAAATCTTTAAAAAATTAATGAATGAGTTAAATATTAGTAGATTTAGATTAAATAAAATATTAGAAAGTATAAATTGATAGTTGAGTAATTCTAATATATATTTACATAAAAATAAACCTGTCAATGAGTGATAAAAAAGAGCCTTTTAGATTAGATGATAGAGTCAAGGAAATTGTAAAAAAAGGAGCTGATTTTACTGTTAAATTTTGGATAGCAACCAAACGAGAGGGAGAAGAAACTAAAATTGCTATTCTTATTATAAGAAAAATGGTTCAGAATAAACCGGTTACTTATGGTGAAAAAGAATTTTTAAGAGAACATTCGATTGATTTGGCTAAGATAATTCCACTTGTTTTTATTAGTGGATTGCCTATACCAATACCATTAACACCTTTGTTAATATATTTAGGTAAAAGATATAATTTTGATATATTTCCAAAAGACAACAGACACTTATTAGACAAAAAAGAAAAAGAGTAGTTTAATAACTACTCTTTTTACTTTTAAAATACACACTTACTTTAAGAACCTCACGATATTTCATTTTTAATAATATCTTTCATTAGTCTTTAAATTCTATTTTAGACAATCTATCTAACCAGCCATCACCGTGTGCATCGAATGTTTTAGCTTCTCTATATCTTAATTCTCTAAATTTCTTAATAGAATTGAATAGTTTAGTTTGATTTATTATATTTATATTCTTAATAAAATCTATATTAAATGGGTTTTCATCATCTGATATTTTAACACCGTTTTCATTAAGTGCTTTTCTCAAAACATCTTTCATACCACCAATACCTTGATTTATACATCCATCATATATTATGTTAGCAATCGATTGATTACAAACTTCACTTATGTTTGCACTATCCCAATATTTGTGTTTGTAAATATCTAATGCTGTTTCATAAGATAAATTGATCATATCTTCTTTCTTAGGTAATCTACCTAAATATTCTTTTAAAACCGGAGCAGAAACCCCATATTTAGATCCTATGAATCGTTGAACAGTCTTACCATTTAATTCAAAATCAACATAATTACCAGTATCTTTCTTATCATCTGAATAATCACCTTCTGCTAATGCTACTATTTCTTGTGAAATATCAAAGCTTGCTTTTTTAGTCAATTTTACGAACTCTTTAACCACTTTATCATCTTTACTACCAATATCTGATGCTAAATATCCGATTGATGCAACAGATAAAAAAGAAGTAGCATAAGTAACCATTAATTTCTTTCTACTCATTTCTGGTAGAAATGATAATTTACTTAAAAATTTAAGGAAATACTCTTTAACTTTTTCTTTTGGTAATTTTGATAAAAAGCTCTTCAATTTATCTACAACACTAGTATTTTGATTAGGCTTAGTTAAATCCCATTCAAATTTAACTGGCTCTTCCGATTCTAAAATTTTAAATATTTGGCTCGTTATTGATTCAAATTCTTTCTCTATCACAAAATCATTATACTTATTAATATTTCTCATAAATGTATATATTATTTTTTTATAAATGAAAAACATTGTATCTTTGCTCAAAACAAAAGATATGAATAGATTATTATTATTACCTTTTAGCCTAATTTATAATTTTATTAGAATTAATATAGGAAAGAGTATTGTATTAACCACCTTAGTATTATCATTTTATGGTATATATAATGTTACTCAATATAAAAATGAGAAGTTACCTGTTATAGCAGAAGTAAAATATGGTAGAACTTATTTGTATATTGTGAATGATGATCATAAATCAGTTTTAGAATACAGTGAGCGTCAGAAAATAACTAACAATAAAATATTACATCAAACAGATACAGAAATATTTACGTTGTGTGTGGTATTAACTGTTGTAATGGGAATAATTTTTGTAATATTACTTATAGCATCTATTGTTGAAGATGATGTAGCTTTGGATCTTATGAAAGTATTTCATAAAACAATATCCGTTCTAATTGAATGTGAACTAGAAGATGGTAAATATCATTATACTATTCTTGGTAGACTAATCAGTATGCAAAACGAAAAACAATATATTGGAGATACTAGTTTAGCATATCAATTTAATATAAACAATATTACAACTATTTTAAATTTACCAAAATTTAAAACAAAGACAGAAAAGAGATCTAGATCTTTAGATAAATTGGGAATATAATGCCGGAAGATATTAGAATCAGAGTATTATCAGAAAAGAAGATAATGATGGTATACAAAATAAATGTTGTATGCTTTGATACGGTAGTTGATAATCTTAAAGTATATTCAATTTATTCAAAACAAGAAGATGGTACATTAAAATTAAAAACTCCAAAAGAACTCTTTTTTAATAAAATTAGTATGAAATTTTCTATAAGCAAGTCTAATATAAAATATCAATATGTTGGTATTAAAGACTTTCTTATAGGAGATGAATATTACCAAATATCACACTTTCTAAACGAAATAGTTATTAATAATGTGAAATTAATTGCTAAATTAAGAAATGCTAAACTAGAAAAACTATTGGAATAACGTTTTTAGGATATAATATATATCCTAAAAACGTTTTACAATGGATATAAAATTAATTAAATCATTAGATACTAAATATCATTCTGTATTAGATAAATATGGTATCAACACACCTCTTCGAAAAGCTCATTTTTGGGGTCAACTAGCACACGAGTCTGGTTGTAAACCAATTCAAGAGAACTTAAACTATTCATCAGAAGGATTGGCTAAGACATTCAAGAAGTATTTCCCTACAAAAGAATTAGCTAACTCTTATGCACGTAAGAAAGAAGCTATTGCTAATAGAGTATATGGTGGTAGAATGGGTAATGGTGCTGAATCAACTGGTGATGGATGGAAATATCGTGGTCGTGGTTTTATTCAAATAACTGGTAAAGAAAATTATACATCTTTAACAAAAGACACTGGAACAGATTACTTAACTAATCCAGATTTGTTATTAAATGAACCAGATGCTCTGATATCAGCATTATGGTTTTGGAACAAAAGAAACTTGTCTAAATATGCTGATAAAGATGATGTAGTTACTATTACTAAATTAATTAATGGTGGTAAAAACGGACTAGCAGAAAGACAAGACAATGTTAGTAAATTAAAAGGTGAATTTTAATAGAAGTGAAAAAATCTACAATTATGTAGATTTTTTTTGTAGAAATTAAATAACACAATTAAGTTTTATAAACCCATTTTTTACTACCACAATCAAAAATTCTATAATATCCTCTCTCACTCATTATCTGAACTTCTGTCTTATTTGGATCATATCCTTCTTTAACTAGTTTGTCTTTTCTGTAACTAAATCTGTGATGCTTAACACCATCTTTACACCAATAATAATTAGGTACTGTATCATGTGAGTATTCAAATTTCAATTTATTGTATAAATTACCAAAGCCTCTTGAATTATCCGAATAGCTTATAACTTCTTTTACATCATAATTATTTAAAAAATGTTTGAATAATTTACTAGCACCTCCAATATTAGAATAACCTAACTTATTACAGAATCTTAATAATTCATAGCTTCCTTCCAAACTTAATTGTCCAAGTGATCTTCTTAAATTACCAAATGTCATTAAACTAACCAATTCATCGTTATAATATAATCCCAATTTAATATTTGAACCAACGAATCCTTGTATATGATTATTAATTAGAAAATTTTTAACATCTTTGTTATTAACATTTCTAATTTCACATTTTCTAGCAAAAATCTTTTTAGATTTTCCTAATTTATTTAAAATAATTGATTTCACAATATCTTGTTTAAAATTCCAATCATCTTCCCATATATGTATTAGATTTATATTTTTAGATAAACATTCATTAGTTTTATTTAAATGATAATTTTTATCTTTGTGTAAGTCTGAATGCCAATATAATCCATTAAATTCAAATGCTAAATCTAACTCTGGTAAATATATATCCAATTCTTTACCATTTAGAACTGTCCTATCAGAAGACAGTGACCCATAGTAGTTTGATTTTATGAAATCAAATAATTCAATCTCTTTATTAGATTTATTTGTTATTGGATTGCAAATCAAACAAATTTTAGTTTTATTATAAATTCTATTTCGCCATAATTGTCTATTTATAGAAAAATTAGAATTGCAGTCATCACATAATAGAATATATTCGGTATTGTTAAGTTCTTTCAGTTTGAAGCCATGAGCACTCACTATATGGTTATTTTTAGAAAATTTTAAATATTGTATATTATCTTTATAAAATTCACTATTAAAATAGTTAAAAACACCATATCTATCAAACATAGTGCTTTTCAATTTATTGAAAATATTAACATTTTGTAAAGCATGTTTAAACCCATATCTTTCCATCATAGTATTCTCTGCCTTTTCTCTAAATTCTCTGAATTTAGATGGGTTATCAACACCATATTTATCTATAAGTAGAATTTTAAAATTGCTCTTTATTTTATCATTTTGCATAGCATGTCTTACACCATATTTATCCAACATAGTTAACTCAGCCTTTTCTCTAATATCTCTTATCTTGGATGGATTATCAACTCCATAGTTTTTTATAAATGTAGATTTAGACTTATTTACAATGTCTTCCGATTGTAAAGGATATTCCACACCGAATTTATCTAAGTTTGTATTCCTAACCTTTCCCTTTATAAAATTACTTTTTGATGGATTATCAACACCATATTTATCTAAATTAGTATTCTTTCGTTGCTCTTTAATTTTCTTACTATTATACATACATTTTTTAGAGCAAAATTCTCTAAATCCGCTCCTCATATCAATAAACTTCACACTATTACCACATTCACATATTGGTAATTCAATATTATTCTCATATAAGTAAAATTTCTCCTTAAATGTAATAATATTATCATTATATGATATGATATTATTATATAACTCAATGTTGTTATTTCTAATTGTTTTTTCAATGCATCCATAATAGATTGAGTTGTTTTCACTTTCTTTTTCCATATCAATAAATTATTTATTATATATATAAAATATGTGTTGTGTGTTTAAACATTTTTTGTGAAAAGTATATAATAATTAAAATGTGAAAAAATGTTAGTAGATTGGGATTATTTAAGTAATAGTAAGAAGCTAGTTGTTAGCTATGTTGATAAATCTGGTGAAATAAAATTGAAATATTTTGATTGGGAAAATCCTATGAAATATGAATCTTGTTCAGATGATGATTTGCAAAAGAATCCAAAATACAAATCTTGGGATGGTAAGTCTGTTAAACAAGTAGAAGTTTCTCGCCCTGATAGATATGCTATCTATGAATTCTTAGATTCTTTACCTCAAAAAGAAAAAGATACTATCTTTGAATTTAATTTACCAAAGATATTTTTTATAGATATTGAGACGGAGATAGTCGATGGATTTCCCTCGGCATCTGATATATTAGATGCTGATGGTAATGTTAAAAAAGAAGGTGCTTCTACACAAGTACTATCCATATCTATTGTATATGATGATAAAATTATATTATTGGGATTGAAAGATATGCCGGTAGATATGCAGGATAGAATTCGAATTAATACAAATAAATATTTTGAGAAATTCGGTTCTGATTATAAATTTAAATATGTTAAATATGAGGATGAATTTGATATGCTATACGCATTTTTCAATGTAATGACACCTAAGATGCCTGTTATGACAGGGTGGAATTTCCTTGATTATGACTGGAAGTTTTTAGTTAATAGATCTAGAAAATTATCAAAACATATAAACGGTAAAACGATTTATATCGATCCGAAAGTATCATCACCTCTTAAAAAAATGGATAAAATGTGGGGAACTGATTATGAAGTTCCTAAGCATAGAATGATTTTTGATTATATGCAATTATATGAGATATGTGATACATCAATAAAAGTAAAAGAATCATCTTCATTAGACTTTGTTTCTAGCAAGCTAGTTGGTGTAGAAAAGATTAAATATACCGGTTCATTACAAAAGTTATACGAGGATGATTTCGAGACATTTATGTACTATAATGCTGTCGATTCAGTTCTCGTTCAAAAGATACACGAATCAAGAAACTATATTTCAATAATTTATGCGATTTCATCACTATCACAAATTAAAATTGTTGATGTTGTTTCTCAAATGAATGGTGCTTTAGCATCTTTGGCTATTACTGAGGGAGTTCTTAGAAATAGATTTAGAAAAATGGATAACATAGTTCTATTTAAAGATGAGAAAAGAAGTAGCGGTGAATCTACTATTTCAGGTGGTTGGGTTAAGGATCCAGTTGTAGGTATGAATCGTTTTGTTTGTGTATATGATTTCGCATCGCTATATCCAACCACGCAGTTGCAGTTCTTTATAGCACCAGAGAATTTTATAGGAGTTCAAAACCCAAATAATAAAGGATTTTGTGATAATGGTATAGAAATTACTGATGAACATGTAGTTTGTGTAAATGGGGTTGTTTTTAAGAAAAGAGTATCACCAACATTAAATATGTTATCAGAAGTATATGCTGATAGAAAAAAGAATAAAAAAATAATGATGAGTAAAAAGGATGAACTCAAGGCTGTTATGGATGAAATAAAAGAATTGGAAGAATCTTTATAAAGTGATATAGGTAGGTGAAGTATTTTAATATATAAAAATAAAAGATATATGGAGAACAATAAATATTATGTATATGTATTACTAGATAAGTCAAAACCCGGTATTCATAAGTTTAATGACTTAGAGTTTGAATATGAGCCTTTTTATGTTGGTAAAGGAACAGGTGATAGAATTATTACTACATTGATAAAAAATAAAAGTTTTTATAGAACTCATAAACATAATAGAATAAAATCTATAAAAAACAGAGGTTATGATATAATTGCTCAAAAAATATATGAAAATTTAGGTAATGAAGAATCACTTGAAATTGAAAAGAAAATTATAAAATTAATAGGTAGAAGAGATTTACATTTAGGAACATTAACTAATTTAACAGATGGAGGTGATGGTAGATTAGAATCCCCACATAGTAAAGAAACCAAAGAAAAGATTTCAAAAACTAAAAAAGAACAAGCATTATCCATTCCACATACAGAAGAAACTAAGAATATATTAAGAGAGATAAATAAAGGTGATAGGAATCCAATGTATGGGAAAACACATACTGATGAGGTTAAAGAGCAACAATCATTAAGAGTATCAGGATCAAATCATCCTATGTTTGGTAAAAATCACACGGATGAAAGTATAGCAAAGATAAAAGAAAGTAGAAATAAATCAGTTGATCAAAATGAGCTTAATAGATTATCTAAAGAGCGTAATTCTAAGTCTATATTACAATATGATTTAGAAGGTATTTTTATAGACGAATATGAATCTATAAAAGTAGCTGCTGAAAAAACAGGATTATCCGAATCTCTTATAGGTAAAACTTGTAGAGGAATTGTTAAAAGTCCAAGGAAATTTATATTCAAATTTAAGAATACTGATTCAAATACTATGAATAATTCGTATGAATATAAAGTAGGAGATTTTATATTCATTGATGCAATAGAACATAAGTTTGAAAAGCGAAATAAAACTACATGTATAGTATCTATTAATGGAGTTGTGAAAACATTAAGGAAAAAGGAATATGAATTTTTATGGGATAAGAAAATAATTAAAAATGAGTAAAAAAGTAGTTTATGTGAAAAATGTAAATGATATGAAAAATAATAAAGAGTTCTTAAATATAAGAGTTAAATTTGAAGACTTTGTAAGATATGTAGAAAAAAATAATGACACATATTTAGATAAAAAAAATTGGTATAGAATACACTATCCATCAAAAAGTATTATACTTAATAATTTTGAACCTATAAATGAGGTTTTCGAAGGAACTGAAACAAATTATACTATACAAAAAAAAGGTAATGATTATTTATTATTATTCAAAACAAAATCTAATACCGGATATAGAATTGATTTAATACAGGATAAAGAAGATATAAAACTATATCATATAGGATTCTCATTGTCTAAAAATGATCATACTAACTATGATGATTTAACTAAACTTGACGAACAGACAGAAGTTTTTTCAAGAGTTATTTTTATAATAAAAGATTATGATGTTCAAATAGGAAGCCCTGAATATTGCATAGGTGCTACTAGAGATCCTAAAAAGGATAGAATTTATTTATATATGATGAAATTTATAAGTGGGTGGGAAAAGAGGGAAACTGATGCTTATCCTTTAGGATGGGGCATATTTTTTAAATTAAATAATTGATAATGAGAAAAGTAGTTTGTGTTAATAACATAGATGGTAATCAAATATTAAATCTAACCATAGGAAAAGTGTATGATGAAGTGGTGATTACAACTGATGTTATAAATGATATTGGTAATATAGTATATGAAAGATAATTGAAATAAATGGCTAAGAAAGTAGTTTGTGTAAAAAATGTAAATGAAGAAGGTGAATTATTGTCTCTTACATTGGGTAAAGTATATGATCATATTGGTAGTGGTTATACTATTTTAGTTAAAAATGATAAAGGTGATATGGTAGATTATTTAAGTGATAGATTTAGAGATTTAGCAGAAGTCAGAAGTGAAAGAATAGATAAATTATTGAAATAAATGTTGATTTTCTCATAGAAATACTAAATGTAATTATGATATTGATAACTTACAATTTTTATCTTGGTTTGAAAACAGAGTAAAAATTGATATGTCAATGGATGATTATAAAGAACAATATTAAAGATTACCTAATATAAAATAAATAAATGATAAAATTATATAATGATGATATGTTTAATATATTATCAACGATAGAGGATAAATCAGTAAATATGATTTTCGCAGATTTTCCATACCAAACCACAAACTGTTCGTGGGATTCTTTAATTGATTTAGAATTATTTTGGAAAGAAGCAAACAGAATATTGAAAGATAATGGATTGGTGGTAGCAACTGCACAAATGCCCTTTACTGCTGTTTTGGCTATGTCTAATATCAAAGATTTGCGATATGAGTGGATATGGGAGAAAACACAAGCAACAGGGCATTTGAATAGTAAGAAGATGCCTATGAAATCGCACGAATCAGTACTAATCTACTATAAGAAATTACCAACGTATAATCCACAAAAAACTACTGGACATAAGAGAAAAGTATCATCTGCAAAGAATAGAGCTGCTTGTATAGAAAGAAGAAATAATACAGATAATATTTATGGTAATGAATATAGTGATAAAGTAGGTGGTTATGATAGTACTGAAAGATATCCAAGAGATGTGATAAAATTTGCTTCGGATAAACAGAAAACAGCACTTCATAAGACTCAAAAACCATTAGCCTTATTGGAATATTTAATTAAAACATATACTAATGAAGGTGATTTAGTATTGGATCCTTGTTTTGGTTCTAATACAACAGGATTAGCGTGTATTAATCTAAATAGGAATTATATAGGAATAGAAAAAGATACTACTTTCTATGAAATAGGTGAAAAAAGAATAAAACACATTTAAAAAATGTGGTTTATCTATAAATATCATCTAAGTTGTAGTTAAAGTATTCACCGAAATATTCTCTGCATTTATCATAGATTTCAAAATCACATGTTAGTCCATTATTAATAATAAGATCATCCACAAAATTAATAATTTCTTCTGGTGTTGTGTAGATAGAGAATTCGTCGTATGTTGCTTCCATAATGATATAGTATATTTTCTTATATATCAAATTATTCTCAGTATAAATCATTATTTTCCTTATTTTCCTTAAAAAAATTTAAACTTTTTATAAGTATAGTTTTTTTTGTTATCCTATTGTTTGCACAGTTTTCATAATAGACTAAATATGATGACATTATAATTGATACTTTTAAATCACATATATATTAGTATTAAAAAATGTAAAATCTTATTTTCGGTTAAACTTAAAAGATATATTTTAATATACATATTAAACGAAATAAACTATGTCATTAAAGAAAGATCTCTTAAAATACAATCCTAGGAAAGAGCAACAAGAAGCATTAGATTTTATACGAGATACGTATAATAAAAATCCTCTAAATAAATTTTTTCTACTAGATTTACCAACAGGTATTGGTAAAAGTTATCTATCTTTAATGATATCCGATTGGTATAGGAAAAATGTAAATAGAATGGCAAGAGTTGATATAATTACCAATTCTAAACTATTACAGGATCAATATTCTAATACATTTGACTCAATTTGTGATTTAAAAGGTAAGGAAAATTATGAATGTGAATCATACGCTTGTTCTTGTGCACAAGGTTCTGAGTTTGCTAGATTGAATAAAACATCTTGTGAGAGTTGTCCTTATGCAGATGCTCGTGAATCATATATTAATGGTGGTGTTTCATTAACAAATTTCTACTTATACACACTTTATGCTATGTATAATCAGAAGTTAATGGAAGCAAGAGGGGCTAAAGTTCTAATTGTGGATGAATGTCATTCATTAGATGATGTTATAAGTGGGTTTATATCAATAAAGATAACAGAAACTATTTTAAAGAAATTTAGCTTTTCAAACGAAGCTGTTTTAATTAGAGAATTGAAAGGAGTATCAAAAATTACTGATTATGTATCATTTTTGAGAAATCTAAATAATGATATAGTTGATACAATGGAGCAAATGGAAAAGGGTATGTATAAAGCACCCAGAGATATTGTTTCGGATAAAAGAGATTTGAAATTATCAAAAGTTCTTGATATTAAAAACAAGGATGTTAAATTGATGCAGTTGTTAACTGATTTGAGTCAATATAAATTGAAAATTGAAATCTTTATAAAAGAGTATGAAGATAATCCTAATAACTGGGTTTTAGAATCTAATTATAATGAGAAGTTAAGACAGAAAGAATTGTCATTGGAACCAATATGGGCACACGATTACTTAGATAAGTACATCTTCTCACATTATGATATGGTATTCCTTATGTCTGGAACTATTTTAGATAAGAATATGTTCTGTCAATTAAATGGATTGGATGCTGAGAAAACTGCATATCATTCAATTGACTCTCCTTTCCCTTTGAAAAATAGACCAATCTATTATATGCCACTTGGTAAGATGTCATTTAAAACAAAAGCCGAAACATTTGAAAAGTATGTCCCATATTTGAGTAAAATACTTAAAAAGTACAATACATCAAAAGGTATCATTCACACTAACTCATTTGAATTATCTAATTGGATACAAAAGTCTGTAAAGGATAAAAGGTTAGTTTTTCACGATTCTAGTAATAAAGATGAGATGTTAAAGATGCATATTGATACAGATAAACCAACAGTTTTAACTTCACCATCAGTTGGAACAGGTGTTAGTTTTGATGATGATTTAGCAAGGTTTCAGATAATTGCAAAAGTGCCTTATCCTAGTTTAGCATCACAAAAGAATAAAGTTAGAATGAGTAATAATCCTGATTGGTATTCATATAAAACATGTAGCGAATTGATACAGTATTACGGACGAATCATTCGTTCAAATGAAGATTATGGAGATACTCTAATTATAGATGGTTCATTTGGAGATGTTATGAAATATAGCTCACAGTTTTTACCAAAATGGTTTCAACAAGCTATTAAAAGAGTTAATACTAATAATAATTAAAATGGATGATTTAACAGAAAAAATAGAAAAACTAATAAAAGATGTTAATAATCTATCATATGAATATAGTACAAATTATAAACTAGAATCAATTAAAATCGATTCTAGTTTATAAGGGATAATTTTAGAGATAATATATGTAATTACGAAGAACAATTTAATAAAATTAAATTTAGTAGTAGTTATGCTGGTATAACTAGTGATTATGAAGAAGGTTTTAATAGTGGTAAAAATAAGTTAATAGCATTACTTGGTGTTATTAAATCAAACATGAGCAATAGTTATTATTCTAATTTATCAGAAGAAAATAATAAACTTCTTTTGGAAAATACTGAACTTAAAAAGACGAGAAAATTAAAGTTAAAGTTAAAATTAAAGTTATCTGAAAAAATAGGAATAATAGGAATATTAATAGCATCACACTCTTTTTTTTATACCATAGGATATAATATTGGAGAGAAAAAAGAATTTAAGATAGAAAAAGTAGAACCAAAGCATATTAAGATTTTAAAAGTTAAAAATTAAGTAGAATGATAGATTTTTTATTCATACAATTATACATAAAGAAAAAATATGATCAAAAGGTGGAAGATTATTTTAATATAGGGAAGCAATCCGTTTCAGATTGGAGAACTACTAATTTAATCCCACCTAAGAGATTATTAGATTTCTATAATAAAGAAGGGTCAATGGATATACAAACTTTATTTGAAAATATCTATAAAAAGTAGTACATTTTTGTAAGGGAGCGACTTACTTTTTAATATATAAAAATAAAGAAGTTATATGAAAGTTTGTACAAAATGTAATTTAGAAAAAGAATTAACGGAATTCTATTTTAGAAAAGATAGTGGTAAATATAGAACCAATTGTAAAGAATGTTTTAATGCAGTGATTTATAAGAAAAGAAAGGATAATCCGGAGATTCAAAAAGAGTACCTTAAAGAATGGCGTAAAAATAATCCTGATTATAATTCTGTATATTGTAAAGAATGGCGAGTTAAGAATATAGGCTATGATAGAAATTATAGAAAAAATAGAAGAGAAATTGATCCATTGTTTAAATTATCTCAAAGTATAAGACAAGCAGTTTGTAAGTCATTTAGATATAGTTCATTTAGAAAGAATAATAAGACAAGTGATATACTTGGTTGTTCATATGAAGTCTTCAAATT
>JACCEB011629535.1_pt1 | contig 19455 bp, 14 predicted proteins | sample 7454761 | NCBI WGS metagenome assembly JACCEB01 (sample SAMN15323454, study PRJNA562643) | freshwater metagenome | isolation source: river surface water | place: USA:Blue River Watershed | collected 2017-08-18 | reverse complement strand
CAATTATGTGGCCATGAAATTAGAAGCAAAAAATACCCCCCATCCCATTTTAAAACACGAATCGGCTCTCCTCCATTATCTTTACACTAAATCTTGTAAACACATTCCGATTGTTCATTGGTTCGGATATGCCCCCGAATTAAATGCGAATGTTCTCATTCAACCTTATTATCCTCTCGAATTGACACACTACTTCTCTTCCTCTTCAACAATAGAAGATTGGTTACATCGGTTTGTGTATCCAGCCAACCGTGTCCTAAAGCAATTGCATTCTTTGGGCGTTGTTCATCGTGACATCAAACCCTCCAATTGGATGTTTGACGCCAATCATCAACTCGTTTTGATTGATTTCGGGTTGGCCACCTTTTATGAATCGCTTGTGGGTGGAGGAGCAACCACCACCGAGACCCCACATATCATTGGATCCCCCCAATATGTCAGTTGGTTTGTCCATCAAGGATTACCGTATGCACCACGCGATGATTTGTTGTCACTCTTGTATGTCATCTTGGATGTATGTTTGCCTGACATCGCTTCTCTCACGCTTCGATCCCTTCTTAGAGGTGAGGACCGCATCTCTTCTTCTTCTTCTTCTTCACAATCCATTTTGGACATTCGCCACCCCCAAAATGTTTGGTTAGAATCTCGCAAACATCCCCAACATCTTTTGCATCCCCCAAAATGGGATCAGAATAACCATGTTGTTCGCATACTGCTCGCCTGGGCAACAAAGTTGTATTCATCACAGTATAAAAATGGCGTTTATCCGGATTTATATATAATACACCAATAAAAAAATGAAAACAAAAATAAAAATAAAAAATAAAAATAAAAATAAAAATAAAAAATAAAAACAAAAAAATGTATTTCATCTTTATTCACCTGCTCGTTTTACTCGCAGGTTCACCAGCAATTTTTCTGACGAAAGATTAAAGATAAAAACTATATAAACCTGACCGGTGTATCAGTCCAGGTGAATAGAGGTTAAAACGAGAGTGTAAGAAGCGGTCCAAAACCCAAATAGAAAATACAAACAAACCAAAGCAAATACAAACAAACCAAAACTAAAACCAACAAACAAAATGAGTTATTTGTACCCTTCTTCCTTGGGAGGCGCCGCCTTGGAAACAACGACAACCGCCATGTCTCTCACCAATTTGGATGAAATCACCATCGAAAATACTATACGAAGCTACCAACACCGATTGGCCGAATATGCCACCCAAGGATGTCATTATTCTTTGCGGGATGTCTCCAACATCGATTTGTTTCCCCCAGACAACAGTCCAGATACCGAGAGTTCCGAAGATAAACGCGACGCATTCAAATTGAACATGGATTTCGTACAAGGCGTTCTCCGCATCCAATTGGAAATACAAGAAAGCCGTGTCAAATTGCGTCGCTTACAAGAACAAGAAACCAACCTGCGAAAAATCGTCGCCGAACATGACACTTTGATTTCCGATTTGTGTCGTGTGTATCATTCGTTTCAAGCGACGGCGCATGTTCGTTTGACGGAAAGTTTGGATACCTCCTTGCAGCCTCTCCATCACGCCAAACAACTTGCAGAATATGAATTGTTGGCCTGTGTTCAACGCATACAATATGTACAAGAATGGATCGCCACGTTGCATGGCAGCCTATGTACTGTCACGGACTGCCTCTCCCCTATGGGTCGTGGACTTGTCAAAAACACAACAACATCGGCATCGGCAACAGCAATGCAAGACATATCCTCGAATAACGTGGAGGCGGATATTATTCTCCGGGACATTGCTTGCACCATTTGCAGCGATCGAGCCATCAATGTGTGCTTGAATCCATGTGGTCATGTATTTTGTGAAACATGCACTCGATCCTTACGTGGACGTTGTTTTACTTGTCGCACACAAGTCCACTCCACGACGAAAATGTATTTCCAATAAATGCAAAAAAAAACGAAAATACAACGAATTCCCGATTCAATGTCTTTCTTTTCCTCATTCAATCTCTATAAAAATGTAAAATGTAAAATGTAAAATGCAAAAATGATAGAGATTGAATTTTGTTTTGTTTTGTTTTGTGAGTCCACCATCCATGATTTATCCAATAATATGGGCAGAGAGAAGTCGAGGCAAATCGAAATAACGAATTGTTTGGCTTTCTCCTTCACCTCCTTCTGACGTCGTTGATGGAGGAAACAATTCTTGTAAAACGGAATCTACCATGAATGTGGTTTTCTTTTGGGGATGTTGGAGAGAATGTGTTTTTATATAGGCATGAATACTTTGTAACAAAAACGTGCGAGAAAAATGCGACACTTGATTGGCCTCTCCCTCCACCTCTCCGTCTATCTTTCCTTTTTCATCTTTGAATCCTTGAGACAATAAAAAAGAATACATCGCTGGGGATACATGTTTCTTTTGAGAAGCAAATCCTTTTTTTTCTTTTTTTTGTGGTGGTTTGGGTGGTTTTATGGGTTTTCCCCCTTTGTGTTGCGTTTTTGTCTTGCCCTTTTCCACAATGATATCCGATTCCAATTCCATGATTTGTTGTTGTAATTGTGCGAGTGATCGTTTGATTACTTGGATTTTTTCTAACGTCACTTCTTCTCCGCGACGACGATGGTGCGATACGCCACTGTCTCTTGTCACGGACCACCTCTCGTCTCCGACTCGAGGGTTTGTCACAGACTGCCTCTCCGCTTCGCTCCGAGGACTTGGCAAGTCCTCGACTCCCGCCCGAAGGGCGGGCAGAGAGGCAGCCTTTGGTGGAGGCTTGGGGGCAGCCTTTGACAAGTCCTCGTTCTGCTTCGCTTGTTGAAGAGGAGAGGCAGTCCGTGACAAGTCCTCGAACTCCGCCCCTTCGGAGCGGAACGTTGAGGCAGTCCGTGACAAAGGCTGCCTCTCCCCTCCAGGGAGAGTCTTTGCCAAAGGCTGCCTCTCCCCTCCAGGGAGAGTCTTTGCCACAGATCCTCCTCCTTCTTTCACACAAATGGGTGGTTGTTCTTGTTCTTGTAGTTGCTGTTGATGATGTAATGAAAATAAACTCATTATATTCGCAGGTGGTTTTTTCCATTCTTTGGATGACATGATTTGATATAAAAAGAAAAACGGCAAAAATAGGATTTGTTTTTGTTTTTGTTTTTGTTTTTTTTTTTTAAAAAAAGGCACAATCATTTTTATACAGTTTTTTTGGTCTTCGAATACCTTTTGTAACTTTTTTTCGAGGAATTTTTCGACGTGGACGACGTCTGTTGTTGTTGTTGTGATTCAAAAAATGCCATCAATTCCCCCGAATTTTCCATATTCCCTTGGAAATCACGGAGAGAATAGAATGTCGGTTTTTCGTATGTTTGCCGTCCTTCGCGTTGCGGTCTTTGAAAAAACAAATACTTCCCATATTTCCCTTCTCTCACCGATAGGGAATCCGTCAACCACCTTATATTCTTCGTTTTATTCGTGTACTCATCATCGTTTTCTTCTTGTTTGATAAGTGGAGGACATTCTTTCTCTCGAATCATATCGATTATGGTGGGACCCGGAATGTTTTTATCGGGAATAGACAATGTTTTCTTCTCTCCTCCCTCAGTTTCATATTCCACATAAAATCCAAATTTCCCATGTTTGACAAACACCGGTTTGTCGGCATATTCCAAACCGTCATGACATGGAATCGCATATTGCATCCACTCCTCCATGGATTTGTTCGTGATACGCATATGTTTTGGCAAAAATAAAGAGATGTATTTGTATTTTTTTTCCATTATTTTTGTTTTTATCTCTCCTTCTCCTTCTCCTTCTCCTTCTCCTTCTCCTTCTCCTTCTTTTCTCTCGGAAATATCTTGTGCCAATGTTATTCGAATCGAGGTGGATCCATTGGGATGCAAAAACAAAACCGCCTCTTGGGGATCGCGATCTGCGATGGGATGCAAAAATGGATTCGTTTTGTGTATTTTACTTTGTTGCAAGAGAGATGATATCATATTGTAATATTTCTCTATGATTTGTTTTTGCCATAGGCTGATTTGATTTTGCCATAGGCTGACACTCCGTCCACCCGAAGGGAAACAATCGGAGGAGGATTGCCTGAGAAGGGGGGCTTCGCCCCCCGAAGGGAAACAATCGGAGGAGGATTGCCTGAGAAGGGGGGCTTCGCCCCCCGAAGAGGAAGTATCCAACAACGATTCCATTTCGGATGTAAATTCGAACGCAAAGAGAGATTCAAAATGTGTCAACAAAAATTGAATGACCGTCTCTCCCACCGGAGTTATAAACAATTTGTTTTTCTGTTGTCCAACGACACAATCCGTCATTTCCACAGTTTTTTGTGGGGAGGCAAGTCTCTCTGCAAAAGGAAACAAAATACGGATGCGGGGCAAACTCACCGTCGTGCCCGGACAATCTGTTTTCACAATGTAGCCTCGATCAAACAAAGTCGACACAATCGTGGCAAACGTCGAAGGACGTCCGATGCCTCTCTTTTCCAATTCTTGAATAAGTGATGCTTCCGTATATCGACCGCGTCGTCGTCTTCCATCACCACTCGTAGTCGTAGTCGTAGTCTTTACCAAAGGCTGCCTCTCCTCTTCGACAAGCGAAGCAGAACGAGTCTTTACAAACGGCACGGCCTCCATCCAATCACAAAATACAAGAGATTCTTGGGCTTTGAAAGAGAGAATAGATTGAATGCGATGGGCGCGTTGACGCAATTGTGTCAACAAATTCTGTTGTTCCAACAATAGAAATCCACCACCTTCGATGGGCACTTTCCATGTCAATTCGAATGCAAATTCGGATAGGCGTTGCCTCTCTCCGTCGAGTCGATGAGGACGTACGGTGGCCTTGAAGACATGGAATATTGCCGCGGGCATGCAACTTTCCACCGTGCGTCGCCAAATCAAAGAATACAATCTCTCCAACATTGGATTGTCGGGATGGGTGAAGGATCGTTGGTAGACATTCGTGGGCCGAATGGCTTCATGGGGTTTTGCTTCTTTTTCTATTTGTGGCGTTGCTTCTTTTTCTTTTTCTCTCTTTGATTCAGGAAAGCGCGTTGTCAAGTCCTCGGAGCAAATCGGAGAGGCAGCCTTTGGCACGGACTGCCTCTCCTCTTCGACAAGCGAAGTAGTGCGAGTGCTTGGCAAGTTCCTCTCCCCCAAATACTGCGCCACTTGTTGTAAAAACGTGTCCGAATAGGTGTCGCAATCGGTGCGCATATAGGTAATCAATCCATTTTGATAGAGGATTTGCGCCAATTCCATGGTTTTCTTGGGACTGAGAGACAACGACGCACTGGCCATTTGCAAGAGTCGACTCGTCGTCAAAGGAGCGGCGGGTCGTTTGGTTTGAATGGTGCAAGGATTTACCAAAGGATGCCTCTCCCCTCCAGGGAGAGTCTTTACCAAATCATAGGATAGTTTGTATTGGATGGTGGACGACGGCGACGACATTATCGATAAAAATTCCTCGACTTCTTCTTGACTTTCAAAAATGTGATTGAGTGTAAACAAATAGTGTTGTGTCTCTCTTTCTGTTTGATTGTCGTCATCGTCGTCGTTATCGTGGTCTTTTTCGTCCTCTGAATATGACGACGACTTACCCCTTATGGTCGAGGACTTGTCTTCACTATTATTCACAAACAAATCCTCCATGAAATTGGCATAGACTCGAAAATGGGGAGATAACGTCGATGAAGCAGAAGACGAGGTCAGATGTTCTGTTTCATACACCAAACGCAATGCCGGTGTCTGGCATCGCCCTGCCGACAAGGCATGATCCGAAGAAGAAGAAAACGACCACAAGGTCGGACTGATTTTGAATCCCACCAACAAATCCAAAAATTGGCGACATTGTTGGGCCTCCACCAAGGCCATGTCAATGTGCCGAATATGTTGGAGAGATTGGAGGATGGCAGGCGCCGTGATTTCATGGAACACCAGACGGGGCGTGGTTTCCACAGACAATCCCATACATTGACATATATGCCATGCAATGGCCTCGCCTTCGCGATCATCGTCGGTGGCCAACAAAATATGATCGGGCAAATACGCACGGACTTGACGTCGCATGTCTTGGATGTGGGATTTTTTCGCTTCTATTTCCACATAAATCGGAGATGGAGAAGCGTCCGTTTTTTGTTTCTTTTTGCTATTGCTAGTGCTGCTGCTAGTGCTGCTGCTAGTGCTGCTGCTAGTGCTGCTGCTAGTGCTGCTGCTAGTGCTGCTTTTATTGGTGGGTTTCTTGGTTTTATCGGTGCCACTACCACTAAATACCGACGTCAAATACGCCATGCCCGCTTTGCAATCCATTTCACGAATGTGACCTTTGCTAGCAATACATTTGTATTGATGGAGAGGATCGCCCTCGTTCAAATATTTTTCAATTTTTGCACATTTGGACGGAGATTCCACAATCACCAAATAAGAAGATTGCATTTTGTTTGTTATTTGTTGTTTGTTGTTTGTTGTTTGTGTTTTTTGTAAGGTTTGCGTTGTTTTGAAAGAATGAAAATAAAAAATAATTAACCTCGATTCACCTGGACTGATACACCGGTGTATCAGTCCAGGTTTATACAGTTTTATCTTTAAAGCAATTTTTCGTAAGAAAAATTGGTGGTGAACCTGCGAGTGAAACGAGCAGGTGAATAAAGATTAAAAATTACAAATTTATATAATTTTATTTTTCACAAAAAATGAATATACAAATAATCCATGGCCTCCAATAAATCGGCATACGTAAAGATCGCCTGATACACGGATTGACAATGAATGTGATAACGCAACACATTCACATCATGTTCGCTCTTGATTAGTGCCAATCGACGCAAAAACGGCGATGATGGAGATCGGATGGAGTCGGGCAATTTCCAATACATAACCGTTTTCACGAGTCCTTGGTGCGAATTGGAGATGATTCCCAAGGGAATATAATCCGGCAATGACGTGGTCCATGACGTCGTAGTCAAAGATAAGATTTGTGCTTCCATTCCATGCAATAACGAATCATATGCCTGTAAAGTTGGCATATTCAAGACAAACGAATCAACATTTTCATCTTTTTCCTTTCTTTCCTCTTCATTACGTAGTTGTACCTCCTGCGTTCTGTTCTCCAAAAGTGGCTGCGAACTTACCAACTTGCCCAACATAAACAAATTTGGCAATGCCACACTTTTCAACTCTTGGGAATTTTCATCGTGTTGGCAAATCACCAATTCCAGATTCTTCTCCATGAATTTCTTGAAATATTTCCGATTGGGTGTGAAAGCCAGACGATTGGGTTCCATGAAAAGTTTCTTCTCCACATTCACCTTGACTGAATAATATTCCATGATTGTAGAAGAAGAAGACATGTTTGTTTTGTTTTCGTGTTTCTTTTTAACCTCTATTCACCTGGACTGATACACCGGTGTAAAGTTTATCTTTTAAAACCTGCGAGTAAAACGAGCAGGTGAATAAAGATTCAATGGGTTTTCAATAGTTTCAAAATAATTAACTTTTATTTATAAAGATTAAATTATGATTGAAAGACTCAATCTTATGATGGGAAAAAAAAACAATATAAAGAACGATAAAAACAAAAACATATAAAAAAATGGAGGATCCCTCCCCCGACTTTTTTTTTGGAGAGAATAATCATTTCATTTTATTCATTTCATTTTACAGCCATTCATTTTTTTTTGCGACCATTCCATTGGAAACGAATCCGAAGATATACGATTTTGTATTAATTTCACAAGCAATGGCGTCGGGGTGATCTTACCTTTCCATTTATTTCATTATTTCAGAATCAACCTTATAAATTGTTTATTTGCAATTTCACTGCGACATGCAGGACAAGACGAATGGTTTGCATCCAACAACCAACCACGGATACATGTTTCACAATACGAATGATTACATTCTGTTATTATATCCGAGTTGGCTTCACAACAAATAGGACAGATTTCCCATTCAAAATCATAATTAAATTAACCTTTATTCACCTACACCGGTGTATATAGATTGTATCTTTAATCTCTATTCACCTGAACTGATACACCGGTGTATCAGTTCAGGTTTGTAAAGTTTATCTTTAAAGCAATTTTTCGTAAGAAAAATTGGTGGTGAACCTGCGAGGGAAACGAGCAGGTGAATAAAGAAAGAGTAAACAATGGAAAAAGAAATTGTGTTGATGGTTCACCAACGAACCTATCAAACATGGAATTTTTTAAACAATATTTCAGGCAAAGAAGAATTGAATGTCTATTTTGCCCAACCATTTCATCCATGGACCAACAAATTGTTTACACGCGATGTTTTGCGGTTAAAAAAAGAGGCCACCGAACAAAGTGATTGGAGACTTGAATATTCACCTACACGCCATCAATTGCTCAGTGGCATTTTGGTTTTGTCCAACAATCAAACGTATGGCAAAGAAACGGCCTCATCCACACAACAACAACAAACAAACAAAAACAAAAACAAAAACAAAAACAAATCCTCAAAACGTTTCCTATTCAAATGCATTCCGAGCGATCGGTATTTGCCCGAATTTTTGATTCCTTATAGTCCCAAAGTCGGATTCCAAAAGAAATTGTTGAACAAATTCGTATTGTTCCGGTTTGCGTCGTGGTCCGATGCCCATCCTTTACCCGTCGGCATATTGGAGGCCGTCTTGGGCGACACAAATCAATTGCAACCCTATTACGAATACCAATTGTATTCGCGCAATTTGATGTCGGAGGATGATGGATTCAAACGTTTCAAAGAAGTCTTGAAACAACGGGAGACGTTATTATCAGAATCGTTGTCTTCTTCTTCTTCTTCTTCTTCTTCTGAGAGCCTCCCCTCTTCGACAAGCGAAGCAGAACGAGTCTGTAAGAAAGTCTTTACCATTGACCCCCCCGGATCCACCGACATGGACGATGCTCTCCAATGTTATTATTTGGACGATGGCCAAAAAAATGTGGTGCGTGTCAATATTTATATAGCCGATGTGGTGTATTGGATGGAACGCTTGCAATTGTGGACATCGTTTGCCAAACGCGTGTCGACGATTTATTTGCCCGATTATCGGCGTCCTATGATCCCCTCCGTGTTGAGTGAAGAAATGTGCAGTTTGCGTGCCGACGATTCGACAAAACATGCGTTGTGTCTCTCCGTTAATCTTTCACGGTCCGAAGGACCGGAATGGTACAATCGATGCGCTTGCCCAGGGGCAGCAAACCAACCAATATCGGTGAATGGTTTTAAAATTGACAACAACAACAACAACAACAACAAAAACAACAACAACAACAACAAAAACAAATGGACCATTGATGTCTCCTCTATTGCATTTGCGAGAGTGCAAGTACGCATCGATGCAAATGTGGCCTACAATGATGTCTTTGGTTTGGATGCCCTGCCCGGCTATCGTCTGTTGTATGAGGTGACTCAAGAATTGGATGCCAGTACATTACAAAGCCAAGACGTCGTTGCCTATTGGATGGTTTTCATGAATTCGCAGTGTGCACGTGTTATGATGCAACCCGATGTCCAAGTAGGTATTTATCGCATCCAACAAACGGACAACACAACAACAACAACAACAGAAAAAAACAACACGGGTGATGAAGATAAAAGCGACAATAACAACAACAATAACGACATTCATCAAACCATCTTTGGATGGAAACGATCGACGGGAAGATATGTAACTCCCTTTCAACAAGCGAAGCGGGAAGAAGTGGACTTGTCAACGTCGTCGTCGTCGTCGTCATCTTCTGCAGCGCCCTATTTGCAAATGACAAGTCCTATTCGACGTTTGACGGATTTATTGAATCAAATCTTGTTTTTCAAGTACATACTCCACGAGAGTTTATCGAAAGAGGCCATCGATTTCGTGCAACATTGGCAACAGGAAATCGATTATATTAATGTGACGATGCGTTCGATACGCAAAGTTCAATTGGATTGTGAAAAAGTGGCACAATGCCGCAATCATCCCGAATGGTTGGACCAGACCCATCGGGGCATCATTTTCGACCGTGTCCAAAAATCCGACGCCACGTATTCATACATGGTCTATTTGCCGGACATTCAGATTTTGACACGCATGTATTCCACGATGGAAAGAGAGAATATGACCTATCATGGATTTGTCATGACGATGGATTCCTCGGATTTCAGCATTTCGGTGGGTTTCGTTGTATAAGTTTTCTTGTAACAATTATAAATTAATTAATTGATTTTTTCATTCTGTTGTTGTTTCATCCTTTTTTTTTGATTCTTTTTTTTTGATTCTAAAAATTATGTCTACTGAAGGCTGCCACTCCTGCCCGCCCCTTCGGGGCGGGAGCAGAGTCTTAACCGAAATCTTTTCCGAAGATCAAATTCGTGTGGTCAAAGAAATCTACGAAGATTTCGCCAACAATTATGGCGTGTCGCGCATCCACTTGCCTTCCAGAGAAGGCGACCCCAACCCCCGACCATTCTTGTATGGACCCCAAAAAGTGTACGATTACATGTATTTCAATATCATGATGCCCTTGCGCGAAATGAAACATCCGTGTTTGAATATGATTCGTCGTGTGAAAAGAACCCGTCGTCAAAAGGGCAATCGTTTATTCCGGGGACAAACCGAAGAATTTTATGAGTACAATTTATTCGATCATGTGTCTGCCAAATTCAACGCTCCCCATGCCATCCGCAATGAAGATGTGGCCCAATTGTCCAAACAGATTCTGGACATGATCCCGGCGGCAACGACGGAGGCAAATCTTCAACCACGCTCCATAACGGTCGAGGCTTAGATTGTCAAAGAAACAAAAAAAAATACACCCTCGCGGTTGAATAAAGATGAAAGATTAAAAAAAAACTGTATAAACCTGAACTAATACACCGGTGTATCAGTCCAGGTAAATAGAGGTTAAAAACCAAACCAAACCTTGCTTTTCTTTTCTTTTCTTTTATTTGTATTTTTAATTTTTTTTTTAAATAAAAATAAAAACAAATATTCAAAACAAAAAAAATGTCATTCTACAATAATACATCCTCCTCTTCCAATCGTGTCAATTCCTTTTTCTTTGGCACAACACAACCACAACAATCACCAACGTCGTCATCGACGACATCATTCATCGGAGGAAATCAAAACAATAAAAACACATGGACTTCTCCGTCTGCTTCCTCTTCATCTTCTTCCTCGTCCATATGGATGGTGCCTCCCTTGCCATTGCATCCGGAAATCATGCGAAAATTGGATCGATTTATTGCTTTGAATAAAATCCCACATATTATCTTCCACGGCGCCTCCGGCGCCGGGAAACTGACTCTCGTCAAAGAATTCCTCCAGCGTATTTACAAGGGAGATCGTCAACGACTGAAAACCCACGTCATCACCGTGAATTGCAGTCATGGCAAGGGCATCCAATTCATTCGCGACGAAATCAAATTCTTCGCCAAAACGAATATTGCCAGCAAGGCAGGCACCGAATTCAAAACGATTGTACTGTTGAATGCCCATCATTTGACGGTGGATGCCCAATCGGCGTTGCGCCGGTGCATCGAGTTGTTTAGTTACAATACGCGGTTTTTCATTGTGGTCGAAAACAAAAACAAATTGTTAACGCCCATTTTGTCGCGTTTCTGTGATATTCACGTGCCCGAACACATTGTGCATTCCCATACAGTGAATCTACATACCTATGTGTTGCAATATACGTGTCCTTTTCGAAGACGATTACAAGACCATCAAAAAACCACGATTCAAACCATTCTATCGGATCCTTTGCCCGCCAAATTCATGAAATCCCATGCCTTGTATGAAGCCGGCATTTCTTGTTTGGATTTGATGGAATGGTTTGACGAATGCATGTCACCTTCTGCATTGAAATATGATTGCTGGATGCATTTTCATATAATCAAGTCGGAGTTTCGATGTGAAAAATTACTCATGTTGCGTGTTTTGTTTTTCTTTTCTTCTTTCTCTTCCAAATAAAAAAAAGAAACAAAGGGGATGCTTTTTTTTTGTAATACATTAATTATGTGTAAACGAAACTTATATATTTTTTTTTTCGAACGAAACATTCTTTTTATTTTTTTAAATACGTCATGGATCGTTTTCGTCGTTTGGAGGAAGTAGTAAGTAGAAATAGAAGCAGAAGCAGAAGCAGAAGTAGAAGCAGAAGCAGAAGTAGAAGCAGAAGCAGAAGTAGAAGCAGAAGCAGAAGCAGAAGCCGATCGCGTGAAAGAAGAAGTAGAAGTAGATCGCGAGAAAGAACGAACAGCATAACAGAGAATAATCGCCGGAACAATATTAACAATAACAACAATTACAACAGACAACGATTTCAGATAGCTAATTTTACAAGACCATCATCACTGCCACTGAGTCAAATCATCAATATTCCTTTTCTTTTACGACACATACGCGGAATAGAGATTCAAAGGACACGAAATAATCAATCTCCAAATATAATTATTCCCGACAACACGAATTTAGATGGAATTCATTTCTCCGGAAGTGATCTCACAAATATCACATTCGGACGAAATACACGTTTGACAAACGTTATATTTGAAAACACTCGCATCGTCGGATGCAATTTCAATGGAACCATTCTCGAACAGGTTACTTTCAATGGAACTGGTCTCAGAGAAACCACTTTCAATGGAACCGTGCTGGGAAATACTCGTTTCGAAAACTGCGTATTGAGTAATGTTTCCTTTGACAATGCCCACCAAATTCCAATCTTTAATAATTTTACGAATACACGGTTTTACAATACGATTAGTTTTCGAAATACGCAATTTTCGAGTGAACGTTATAATCTGACGGTTGCACCAGTTGCGTTGATACAAGGAATTCACAATATCTCACAGGTTTTAATGGGTCCAACCACTAATGCCTATTTGGATTTTAGGGACGAACGTGGTACATCAAATTTACTGTGGGCGACAAACGTTGTGGATAGAAACAACCACAACGACACAGACATAGACACAGACATAGAACCAGAAAATGAAAACAATGAAAACATGGCCCCCCATCAACCACAGCGCCCACCTCCTGTGGGAATCGCATTTGAAATTCATTCTATTGCCGATATTGCCATAAAATACTATACTTTCTTTTTGCAAGAAAACTATAACAACGAGACTTCCCCTTCTTCTGTCGAAGACATTCAACGAAGATTCCAAAATGTCATTCAAACCAATGAATCCATCGAAGAGGTAAAAACACAAAAACTCTCCAAATTGGAAGCGGTGATGCAGCGAGTTGGTGCATGCGAGATTGAACCATCATTCTTCACACTCATCAAAAAAGCTGTCCACTTTGCTTTGACAAGTTCACCGGAATTTCAAGCTGCCTATGTGGATATTTATGTGGATGAATGTTTTAAAGCATATTCTTCTTCGGCAAATGGGATAAGTTGCGCGAAAGGCTTGAAAGAACGATTCTTGACATCACTGGGTGGAGCTGCATTACAAGTCAAAAACATTCCTGGTTATCGCGTCAGTTTACAAGAGAGAAAACTCGCCCTGATTGGTATGTTATCGCAAATCAAAGGTCTCGGTGATTTTTTCGGCGCCTGGGCACAATCATGGTCCGACGATACGAATGCCGAAAGCAATGCCGAATTACTCAAACAATGGAAACAAATGACACCAATCACTCGAAGAGATCACTTTATTGACTTTTCATTTGAGAAGTTGAAGCGGGATTTGAACATACAACAGGATTTGAATATACAAGATCGGGAGCTTGACTCGTTGTTCCAATCCGTGGGAAAAGACTTCCGCACACTCATTTTAAAAATGTTAAATGATACAACGAGAAACGACCACTCTTATTATGAGCAAATCTTCAACAACAACGAGGAAGCTGCCAGTTTTGGAGGGGGGAAAAGAAAAACATACAGGAAAACAAACAGGAAAAGAAACAGAAAAACATACACACATCAAATCAAATCAAAATGTCGATCAAAACGAACGAAAACGATCAAGATGAAACGAAGATGATAAAAAAAATGATGAAACCAAAAAAAAATAATAATTATTATTTACAAACCAAAAAACATGATTATTATTTACAAACCAAATATAAACTCTTTACCTAATAAGGATGCCACGACGCTTCGCTTCACGCGACATGTGCTCTCCCTAATGGGAGAGCCGGAAGGCGACAACCCGCCAGGGAGTGTCTTTACCGAAGGATGCCACTCCCCCCGCCAGGGAGTGTCTTTACCGAAGGATGCCACTCCTCCCACCAGGGAGTGGGAGTGTCTTTACCGAAGGCTGCCTCGACGCTTCGCTTCACGCGACATGTGCTCTCCCTAATGGGAGAGCCGGAAGGCGACAAGCGAAGCAGATCGAGTCTTTACCGAAGACGCGCGACAAACATCCCCATTCTTTTACCGAAACGCATTCAAAATCGAGTGATGGAAGGGATTGTCTTGTAGTGAAGACAACACATCGGGTTGATTGCGATCGAGTCCCAATCCCGCATACAAACCATTGTTGCCCGCCGTCATGCCCAATTGCGACACATTCGGACTCTGATACGGCAAGTTCGCATTCGACACATAACTGCGACGATCCAAATCCTTATCCAATTGTTGTTTGGTGCGCATATTAATATCGCCATTCATCAATTTCATGTTGCCCGACACCATGCGTCCCTGAATCGTCGACGATTTGATGTCGTTGTTGCGTTGGCGGTATTCCGCGTCATAGGTGCGCATCTGTTTGGCGCCCGTCGTCTGGCCCACTCCCACATATTCGAAATCCCCCGTGTCACCACGCGTCGTGTACGCCGGGGTGTGTTGGTTGGTCAGGTATCCCGTGGTGTGTTGCCCACGATTGACATTATAATGGTCGATGCTGTTCTCCGACAATTCACGCATCGTGGGATCCGGACGATCCGCGGGATTGAAGACATACGAATTCTTGACCTCCGACGTGGGATTCTCATAGGGACGCAAATTGCCCACCGTGTTTTCCTTCCGGCTGGGACGCAAGATATCGAGGAGAGGCGCCACCACCGCCCCAATCGCGCCACCCACCGCGCCGAAATAATCATCCACGTTGGCCGTCGTACGATTGTTGGCATAGGTGCGGTTCGACGCCACCGCATAATCTCCCTCACGCGCCCCGCCATGTCCCACCGCATCCATGCCGCCCAAGGGCACCGCCCCCAAATCTTGGTGTTTGCTGGGCATGTATTCTCCCTCCGTATATGTGGCATGCTGGGCCGAGACACCGGCTCCGCCCACGTAACTGCCCGTCGCCGTCGCACGATGGGGGTCATTGCGATCCACGGGCAAGGCTTGGCGCGTGGGACCCAGCGATTGGCCCTGCACCGTCGTCGTGAAATACCGACTGCTGTCCATCTCAAAGTGACGATCGGGACGGTTCTTTTCGACGGGGGCTTGCACACCAATGTTGGTGATGCGGCTCATGGCGGGACCTTCGCGACCTTCCAAGGAGAATCCCGAGGCTTTGGTTTTGTTGACGGCACGCATTTGATCGACGTCTTTGGGCATCCACATTTCGCGGGCCATCATACCCGAATTGAAACCCAAACTGTATTCGCCGTCTTTACCCAACCCCGGACGAACCCGTTCCTCCTCAAACGGTTTCACATTCGCCATACGTTGGCTCACATTCATGCGACTTTGCACAAAATCGGTGGCATTGGGCATACCATAGGCCCATTGCATGTTCTCACTGGGGGCAAACAAGGGGGATTGTTCGGTTTTGGTGAATATTTGCGATCCCGTGCCCACCATGTTGTCTAAAAGACCTTCATTCGAATTCTCGTCCAACAAACGGGTACGTTGGCTAGATCCAAAAAAAGGGACCATATTATTGTGTTGAAAATACGTGGCGTCCACGCGATCCCCCGTCATCGAGTAATATTGATTCGTGGGCGTTTGTACGGGCTCCGACGATCCAAACAACGATGGACGGAAAAATTTGTCCGTATATGCCGATTGTCCATCATACCGATTGGTGGTGGAAAGTTGGCTGGTTTGATCGGCGTCGGCACTGATCACGGGATATTCCGAGGGAAAATTGCGATTGGCTACATCCACATTGGGTAGTGCCGAACCGCGTGTCGTCGAAGTAAAGCCTTCCACTCCTCCCGACACCATTTCCTCGTCGTCGTCGGCTTTGGATTTGGAAGCCACAAATAAGGATCCCAAGGCAATCAAAGGTATGGCGATTTCCATTTTGGTTTTGTTTTTTTTTTGCTGTTTTTTTTTCACAAAAAAAAATGTATGTGTGTGTTTTTTTTTGGTTTAAAAAATAAAATTAAAAAAAAAATGAAATTGTATTATATTTGTTTGTTTGTTTGTTTGTTTCGATTAAAAAAAAACACACACACTCTACTATTTTTTGTCTTCGTTTTTTTTCTTTCTTTCTTTCTTCATCGACGATAAGCATCCTTTGCCATAATACGACTGTTAATTTGATTGGCAAACGATAATTCCGTGTGAACAATTGCTTGGGGATTGAGAAAAGGAACTTCCCATCGTGCATGTTCCAAATCACGATACATCCATGCCGGATGCGTCGCCCGCGATTCATCGCCTACCGCCCCTTGCATGGTGGGAAACGAAATCTGATATCCACGTTTTATTTCTAAATCTTTATACGATCGATCGTAATCATGATTGAGGGGACGTCCCAATCCCATCAAATCACTTTCTATATTGGTGGATTCCGACCACATATTGGCTCCCCAATGTTGCAATCGAAATTGCGGATCTTCGATAAAAGGGAGTTGTACTCCCGGTCCCGGCGTATCCAATTGATAACGAAAAGCATACGTCATTTCATCCAAACGTTTGGAAACACGCGCCGGATCATCATAAAATCGAGTGAATGACATTTTTCTTTGTGTTTTTTTTTGTGTTTTGTTTTGTTTGTGTTTTGTTTTGTTTGTGTTTTTTTTTCGTATATTTGTGTTTCTAGTTCGTTATTATTTTGTTTAAAAAAAAATACATTCAAAAAACACAACACAACATAAACAACATAAAGTTTGGTTTTGTTCATTCACACAATCACGGATTGTATTTTTTTTTTTAAACACACATCACATCACACTCACGTCAACCACTTTGTTTTTTTTTCGGTCCGAACCCATGATATCATCATCCACATCCAATAACGACAACAACAACAACAACGACAACAACAAAACAAACAAAATATGTTTGAATATGATTGTGAAAAATGAGAGCCGTGTCATCCAACGACTTCTCTCCTCGGTGGCACCCTTCATCGACGCCTATGTCATCTGTGATACAGGTAGTACCGACGACACGATTCCCCTAATCCGTTCGTTTTTCCAAATCCAAGGTATCCCGGGGCACATCGTCGAGGAACCCTTCCGCGATTTCGGATACAATCGGTCGTTCGCCTTGCAGAAAGCCGACGAATTGGCCACCGAGTGCGATTACGTTTTGTTGTTGGACGCCGACATGATCCTGTGGCTAAACCCCGCCATGGACGTGGCCACCATCAAGAACAGTTTAACGGAAGACGCCTACCATATTTTCCAAGGTTCGGATGCATTCTACTATAAAAACAGCCGCATCGTCCGCCGCGGCATTGGAGCTTCCTATTGGGGCGTCACCCACGAATATTTGTCGTTGAAGGAAGGCCGCGGATCCAAAACCGGTCTCTTGCCCAAATCCACCATTTTCATCAAGGACATCGGCGACGGCGGCGCCAAAGCCGACAAATTCGAACGCGACATTCGTCTGTTGAAACGCGGATTGGAGGAAAATCCCACCAGCGAACGATACATGTTTTATTTGGCGAATAGTTACCGCGACCATGGCGACACCGATTTAGCCATCGAAACATACAAACGCCGCATCGCCGCGGGTGGATGGTTCGAAGAAGTCTGGTATAGTATGTACAACATCGGTGTCTGCTACAAATCGAAAGGCGACATGATATCCGCCATCCATTGGTGGATGGAAGCCTACCAATTTTTCCCCAAACGTGTCGAGAATCTCTATGAAATCATCACGCCTTACCGCCAACAGGGGAAACCCCAGCTCGCCTACTTGTTCTACAACATGGCCTTGAAACAAGTCGTCTTGCATAACAATAACCCCGATTATTTGTTTTTAAAGAAAGACATCTACGACTACAAATTGGATTACGAATTCTCCATTTTCGGGTATTATTGCAACATCGACAACTTCGATTTGACGCGCATTTGCATGAAAGTGGTCAATTGTCCTCTCGTGGAGTCCTCCATCGTCCAAAATGTCTTGAGCAATTACAAATTCTACGCCAAAAAATTGACGACGTGGGCCGAACCCGCGAGCACCACCTTCCCCGGACAACAAGCCATTTTGTCTCTCATTCAAGACAAATGGAACGCCGAAGTCGGACCCGGATTTGTTTCGTCCACTCCCTCATTGTGTCTTTACAGCATCAACAATGGAAACAACAATGGAAACCACAAACCCCAAACCATATTGTCGGTGTGTGTCCGTTACGTCAACTACAAAATCAATGAAACCGGTGGCTACGAAAACCAAAATCAAATCACCACCATCAACAAAATCGCCCATTTCGATTGGGAAACCGGACAACAAATTGTCCATTTTGTATCGTCGTCGTCGTCGTCGTCCAACGGAGGTGGTGATGACAATGGAAATGACATTTTCATCCAACTAATCGACGACACGTTGGTGTATGATACATCCTATGACAACAACAACGACAACAACAATCCCTATGTCGGTGTCGAAGATGTTCGTTTGTTTTGGAATTCGAGCTTGCAATGTTTGTGCTATAATGGCAACCGTGGCTTGGGTGCCCATAACATTGTCGTGGAAATTGGCACCGTCGTGCCTGCGGTGGTGGTTGCTTCCTCCGGCAACACATATGCATCGGGATTCATTGGCATGCCCAACGACAAACAACAACAAAACGTCGAAAAGAATTGGGTCGTTTTCGAGGACGCGAATAAAACACAAAAAATCATCTATGCTTGGCATGATTTGTGTATTGGAGACAGGTTTGTCATTGACGACAACCACAACAACAACAACAATGTATTGGACACCGCCGACGACACAGCATCCGCATCATCGTCATCAATATTCAAGTACCGTTTCCGCCAAACACACTCCATCCAAACGCCCAATATCTTCTCCAAAATCCGCGGATCCACCAACGGTGTCACCGTGGGTCGCGAGATTTGGTTCATTTGCCATGCCGTCAGTTATGAAGACCGTCGGTATTATTACCACATGTTCGTTGCCTTGTGTCCCCACACCTATGCCATTCGCAAATACACACCCCTCTTCACCTTCGAGGGGGAAAAAGTCGAATACACACTCGGGTTCGTGTACCGCAAGGAAAACAATACGTTTTGTATTGGATACAGCACCATGGACCGCACCACCAAATTCATGAATATTAAAAAGTCCGCCGTCGAAAATATGTGTTTGGGCATGACCTTGTAATATTTTTATTTGTTG
>JACCEB010974984.1_pt1 | contig 19462 bp, 21 predicted proteins | sample 7454761 | NCBI WGS metagenome assembly JACCEB01 (sample SAMN15323454, study PRJNA562643) | freshwater metagenome | isolation source: river surface water | place: USA:Blue River Watershed | collected 2017-08-18 | reverse complement strand
CCACCATTATTTTCTCGTGATATTTGGCCCTCAAAAAACATACCTTGAGGATCCTCACGAAGGCTCGATTGAGATAAGCCACCCATCACGTTATCGTTCACAATCCAACAATCTCGCAGCGTATTTCGATTTGTGAAATCCATACGAGCTCCTTGTGCGCGTACTAATTCACTCCAGCATAAAAGGTAAACACCAGAGGTGCAAAGAAAATATCTTCTTGGATTCAATTTTATGATCAGTACAATTAAATAGGTTAATTTACAACCTATTTAATTATTTCGGATTGGCTCTCCCCTGATTTTCTTTTGTATCAATAATTAATTTTTTGTAATTGGCATAAGCTTTTTAATTTCCTCAGTCATCTTATTTGCAAATGACTCGTACATCCAATTCATTCTTGAATCAGTGTCGCCCATGGCACCGCCCCATGCAAATGTAACATCAACCTCAAATTTATCTATTGTGTTTGCTCCATCTTTAATTAACACATCACCAGTTATGTAGTCTCCGCCCGCTAAAGGTCCCAACATAATTGCCGTAACTCCAGATCTAGTTCTAATATTAGTAACTAGAACTTCAACCGAAATATTAGTTGGTAAATTATTTGTATTTAAATATTGATTTGCTTGAAGAGTTGAATTAATTTTCTTTAGCAATGCGTCGCTACTAAAATTTAAGTTATCTGGTAATTTTTCTTTTGCTCTTGAATTTAGACTTAAATTAACAGACTTTATAGGCTGAAATTTTGTGATCTGAACTTTTTCTTCTTTGACAGTTGATGTATTTCTACTCACAGTTGAGGCGCATCCTACCAGCGAAACTAAAATCAAAATTGAAGTTACTCTTAATATTGTTTTCACAGTAATATCCTATAGTCGATGTTCATAAAATAATGCTACTCCTGCCCCACTTAAACCATATGGTTTTTGTTCATACATCAGACCACCTTTAATTCGACTAGCAGCATTAAAACGGTGATGAACATCAAAATTAACTTGATGGGAATTTAAGAAATTATTAAATCCTGAAGCATAACTTTGGTATCCAATATTGCCACTTTCATCTATTGTGGATGGTAATTTTGTAGTTAACTGACCGGATAAAGCTTGCTCCTGTTTAAAGCCAAGACTCAGGGCAGTTTTCTTACTCAAAAAGTGATCAGCGCCGACTCTGAAAACAGCATACTTTCCATTGTCAAAAGAAACTAATCCTGCAGATCCTGTGTTGAAGCTTGCCATTTCAACACCTGTTCGTAACTTTGTTTGACCTCCAAACAAAGAGTGGGTATAAAAACTTCCCATTGAGGTAGCCTGTGCATTATTTAACCCGAAAGCCCCCGAAGATGAGAGACCCAATGGCTGGGCAAATGAGTTAGCCACGGAATAGGTCACTCCATATGCAAAGTTTTCATGTTCACGTTGCGATACAAAACTAAAAGCCGTTCTTGAACCCATCATCGATCGATTTTGATTAAGTTCATTTGGGTTGAATCCTGACTGAATATTGGGCATGCTACTCATCACAGCTACTTTAGTTCTGCCAAAATTAGTAGCATATCCAAAGCCATTTGTATTGGTAGAAGAGTCATTTAGATGAGGCACATAATGCAGACCCAATTGCCGACCAAGGGATTGCTCAGACCTTACACCGCTGGCAAATCCAACGCTATGCCCAAACTGACGAATTGACATTGCGGCGTGGAGCCCCTGTAACTGGGTAAACTTCATACCTTCGCCATGTTCAATATCTACGGGTGATGGTTCAGCCATAGCATTCATATGTCTTACTGCAAAATTCGATTGAATTTTTGATTCTTGGATAAAACTCGATGCTGGCACCCAAAATGGTGCTTTTTGATAATTATCAACTAAAAGTATTCTTGAATTTCGCATTGAAGCTGCAATTGAACTTGGAAGAGTTATGCTTGAGGTTGATACAGATCCCAGTGATCCACTTGTATGGGATCCAGTTGGTAAAGACAATCCGCCAACAGGGTTTGACGCTGCCTCAAGATCCATTAAACCTTGTCCATATATTGCTGAGGTTGCATAAATACCAGTTCGATTTGCTGTAGTAAGCAGTCTTGCTGCGATATCTTGATATGAGAGATTAGGAAACATGCTCTTCAATGCTGCAATTGCACCACTCACCTGAGGTGCTGCCATCGAGGTACCACTTAGATTTGAATATCCATTACTTGTGTATGTGGAGTAAATATCTGTTCCTTGCGCCGCCAAACAAAAAGATGATGCAACTCCACATCTATTTGAATATGCTGCGATGGTTCCTGAAGCATCAGTAGCAACAACGGCTAACCAACCATTTCGCAAAGAAGTAATCAAATATGCAGCACCTGCTTCCGGACTTGGGTTTGCATAAGACTGATTTCCTGCAGCAAAAACAACAACCCCTCCATTTGCTACGTACGTCTCCAATTGAGCGATAAATAGTGGAGATGCTGCTCTTAAGGTCGTTGCGTTATATGCTGTAATTTGAATACCAGTTGTCCCCCAGCTGTTATTATTTATGTATGCACCAGCACTTTCAGCCCTAGAAATCATGTTGGCCTGGATGGAGTCTGTCATCACACTAGTGCCGCTATTATTAAATACCCTAAACGGAACTAAAGTGGCGTTATAAGCCATGCCATGCATATCCGAATTATCCTTTGGGGCTGCAATAATCCCGGCAACATGAGTGCCGTGACCATTGCCATCTGCAGATACCCCTGAGGATGATGTCACATAATCGTAACCTACAGAACTTCCCATAAAACTACTCAGAGCAGTATGGTTGATTCCTGAATCATTCACTGCAACCTTAATATTTGTTCCAGTGCCTGCAGAGGATTCGGATGGATTGCCCCCTGTTCCACCATTTTGTGCATACCAACGATAGTGTCCGTTGTAATACATCGTCGAAGCTTTAGCCAAACTCAAGCCAGTTTGAGCGTTATATTCGGTCGTTTGAAAATCAGAGGCACTTGTGTATGTTAGCGTTCGTGAGGATCCACTCGATCCCGCGGACCCACCTCCCCCACCACCAGCACATCCTGACAGAATTGCCAAGCCAATAATTGAGAGATATATTTGTCGCATAAGGAAACCCTCTAATGAAAAAGATTAATACTTATACTTTTAATATATATTGGTTTTTGATATTTTTGTCACTTATTGGCTGCGGGAATACCCTATCCAACTCTGGTAATAAGTTAGAAGTTTTGAACGGAAATTCGACATCCGTGGTTACAAAAGAATTTAAGCTTATAAAGCTTCAAAAAACAGCTGATTTTGATAAGTTACCGAAGGAATTTGAACGATATAAAAACGAAATTACTCAATTTGATTTTTATTTAGTCCAATCGCCTACTCAAAATTCCGGTGGCTACATCTTTCAATTGGTTCAGAACTCCAATCCTTTGGTCATTTGCCTAAAAAAACCTGATCCTCTTGCCAGCGTTACAGCGGCTTTGACAAATCCAATTGCGCTAGTCAAAGTTAAACAGGGGACCGTTATGGAGTTGAGCTTAGGTTATTGCGCATCATAATCAAAGAGAACTCTGATATTTAACCTGTTGTGTGCAACTTTTATACCTATCTTACAATTAGTTCAATGAATATTCCCAATAAAATTTCTACCGAAAATTGAAATAAAAGAATCTTTTTAAAAATAATTAATATAAATCGAAAGATAAATACATAGAAGCAACGAATAGTTGCACCTACAGTTACCAAAAATACACTGGTAATGGATTTAGGGAAAAGATTATTTTTCTTTAGAAAGTAAGTTAAGGGGCTTATCCCAATAAAGCCTTAAAAACGTCTGGAGTTTTTAGGAAAAACTCAAAGCCAAAACTGCTTTTGGTAACAATGGGTTGATAAGCCTATGAGCCAGCAAGGCTGTACTTGCTGGGCGGACACTATCTCCGCAATATAAGAAAAGTATGGGTGGACAAGTAAAGCTTGCTATTGAGTCTTAGATAAACTTATCAGCTCAAACTCAGGAGCAATACATACTCAACGAGCTTGAACAAATATCTTGGATGGTTTTATTTGGGGACCACCCAAGTACTTTTTTCGCTGCTGCTATATTTGCATATGAAATGCCAACCTCGTGAGCTCTTTTGCCGTAAATTTTATAGTAAATATGTTTACCAGTAGCCTGCTCACACGCAGAAATTACGTTTTTGACGCTATTTCCAAAGCCAGTGCCAAAATTAAATACAAATGAGTCTGAAGAACGATTAAATAAATTAATAACTTTAGTGTTGCCAGACGCTACATCTGATACATGAATATAGTCTCTTATGCAAGTACCATCGTTTGTATCCCAATCATCACCATAAATTGGAAGAAAATCTTGCTCACCTGACAAATGCTTATGTATTTCAGAAAAAAGTGAGCCCGAATTCCTCTGAATATTACTAGTTAAAAGCCCAGAGGGGTGTCTTCCCTCCACATTAAAATATCTAATCACCATAGACTGAAAATTCAAACCGTCCGCATTAGATTCATAAATTAGTTTCTCTCCATCCAATTTAGTTTTACCGTAAATACTAAGTGGATTTAGATATGAAAATTCATCTTTTGGAGATATTGTGTACGGATCGTAAACAGATGCCGACGAACTGAAAATAATTTTTTTACATGAAAATTTGTTCATTACTCTAAGAACATTTTTAAGACCATTTACATTTACATCAAAATATTCGATCTCCTTCAGTGCTGATTGCTGAATATCTTTGAGCGCTGCCAAATGAATTACAAGATTGATTTGGTTTTTCTTAAAAAGATTTATAAGAAATTCTTCATCTCGAACATCCCCAAGGAAAAAAACGGGGGGGATTGATGAAATAGATTCAATTGAGGCCAAGACATCAGTGCTTGAATTTGATAAATTATCGACCCCAATTACGGCGAATTTATTTTGCAATAGCTCTGCCCAGATATGAGAACCAATATAACCGGTTGCACCAGTCAATAAAATCATATATTTCTAAATTTTTGTATTATTATTGGGAGGATTCAGTAACTTAATGCCAATGAAAGGAAATGATAATGAATTTTTTATATAAAAAAAGAATTTACGTCCCACTTTTAGCTTTGATACTGGTTTCCTGTGCCGCCACAACTGGTGTGATTTCTAAAGGCGACGGAGTTTACACAATCAATGTCTATAGAGGTGATGAGGGCAAAGTAAAACTTCGGGCCTACCAACATGCCGAAAGGTTTTGTGCTGAAAATAATAAGTTAGGGATCAAGGTGGTGAAAGAGAACTTACGCGCTGATCCTAGCTCGCCAAACATGGGGATCATTGATCTCGATTTTAGATGTGAAGGTCAGGTATCTGATTACGGTAAAAGGTGGCTTCAGAAAAAATAATTAGTTTGTTTATGAGCCCAGAGTTACGTACGTATCACACCATTACAATCTTCGCTTAGACATGTAAATGTTTTAATACTGTCTTTTAGTCGGGGGCTAAAACATGCCCCCGTTAACACATATTACTTGTCTAGTGATATATGAGGCATCCTCACTTAATAAAAAACTAATGGTTGCCGCCACCTCTTCGGGCCTACCAACCCTTTGTGCTGGAACTGCCTTCAGTGCTACATCAAGGATTTCTTGGGTGACCATATCAGTGTCTATTAAGCCTGGCGCAACACAATTAACTGTGATATTGCGCTTGGCCAGCTCCATAGCTAAAGCCTTAGTTGCCCCAATTATTCCCGCTTTTGAGGCACTGTAATTCACCTGACCTCTATTACCTATTAGGCCAGATACTGATGAAATTGTAACTATCCTCCCCGGTTTTCGCGTTGAAACCATCGGCATCACCAACGGGTGAAGTACATTATAAAAAGATCCAAGATTGGTATTTAAAACTACGTCCCATTCCGGATCCAGCATTGCAGGAAATGAATTATCTGCGGTCACTCCAGCATTACAAATAACGGCATAAGGTGGACCAAACTGAGACAAATACTCTTCTAAAGATATTTTTGTACTAACTCTATCAGCAACATCAAATTGTAAAAGAGAGGTTTTAGTCCCAAACTCATTTTCCATTAATTCAGCTGCTAATTTCAACTCGTCTGTTCGTGATCTACAGTGCAGAGCGAGATCGTATCCCTCTGATGCAAGTCTCCAGGCTATAGCCTTTCCAATTCCCCTACTGGCACCAGTAATTAAAGCAGTCTTATTTGGCTTCATTTAGATAAAAATATAGCATCATCCGTTGGCTCATAGAGTGTTATCGAGCCTTCGCAAATAAGGTCTCCAGATATAGTTTTGATTACGCCGTAAGCGTTTACCATTACCTGACCCTCAACAGCCGGATCAAGCTGTATTTCTATCCTTACCTTTTGACCTGGCATGAACTCAGAAACATGAGCAGTAAAACTCCTGCTGCCCAATAAAAATCCCAATGAAGCCTTATCAGTATTAGCTTGCTTTGTGAGTTTTGATAAGATTGCGGCCGACTGTGCCATCAACTCAATACCAACCCATGTACCGATGGGGGCGCTTGTAAAGGGGTAATCATCTTTGATGGTTGCCTCCACTACAACTGAAGAACTATTGTTCGACAAGAGTTTATCTACCAATACCATTGGAGACTTGTGAGGTAGCATTTGTTCCAAATCCACGATCATGGGCGCTCGAAAATTAGTGACGTATTATTTCCACCGAATGCAAAATTATTTGACATTACAACTTTTGGCGGATTTGAAAGTCTTGATAAAAGGTTAAGTTTGGGCAGCGCAGGATCCTGCACTTCATCCCAAACATGAGGCGGCAAATAACCATCGCTATCAAGAGTTAAACATGAAATAGCGGCCTCAATTGCCCCCGCGGCACCTAGACTGTGTCCTGTTAATGCCTTAGTAGAGCTCACGGCACACTCAAACCCCATCCTGGAAATTAATCTAGACTCCATAGAGTCGTTGTGGGTTGTACCGGTACCATGAAGATTGATATAAGCAACTTCACCACATTGCTTTTTGGCCATACTCAAAGCTGATTTAATGGCTATTTCACCGCCGACACCCTCGGGATCGGGTGCAGATATGTGATATCCGTCGGAACTCTCCCCCCATCCTGCAATAGAGACCATTCCAGGCTCGCGACTCAAGATAAAGAGTGCGCTACCCTCCCCGATATTAATTCCAGACCTATTTAATGAAAGCGGATTACAGCGATTCTCTGAGATCGATTCAATAGAGGTAAATCCTGCAATAGTAAATTTACACAGAGTATCCACCCCACCTGCTATAACCAAATCAACCATTCCGGATTTTAGCAATCTAGCCCCGCTAATAATTGCCTTAGCACTAGATGTACAAGCAGTTGAAATCCCATATGTGGGACCTAAAATGCCAAGTCTTTCTGCTAAAAAATTTGCCGGTGAACAAAATAATCTTTGAGCTAGATCAAAAGATGATGGAAATTTATTATTCTGTATGGCGTGAGGAAAGGCTTTTTCTTCATCAGATATTCCGGATGTACTCGAACCGATAATTACTGCAATTCGATTTTTTTCAACCCCTCTAGACAATTGAAAAAATCTATCTTCAATTTGATTGAAAGAGGCCAGTAGTAACTGATTATTTCTCGATTGGTGCTTAACCGGTGTGTTGGCTAATTCTGGTAACTCGCTAATAACTTGGCCTAAAAATATGGGCCTTCCAGGGCTATACTTATCTGTCTGACTCATACCGGGACTATTACTTGAAAAAAGATTTTTTCGCGTCTCATCAAGCCCAAATCCAAGAGGGCTAGTAATCCCATATTCACTAATGTAAATTGTCACTTTACTTCACTTATCACAAAACTTACCAAATATTTCGGATGCAATCTTTCGATAATAACTTGCTCATTCTTATCAAACATTTTTTTATATTTCACCCTAACGATTAACTGGCTATTGCAGTATATCTTTTGCCAATCGCCCTCTGTAAATATTGAGCATCCTTTTGGTAAACCAGTTTCAAATGCCTCTAAGATAACTAAAGTCAAAATAATATCGTCAATTACAAGTCTTTTAGGCAACATCTTGGGAAACCCGGATCCTGGACCCTCTGTAATTTGATTACCATCAAAGTAGAGAGTAAAGATACGGGCACCAAAAGATGACCCTATAACAGTTAAAACTTTATTGCGAATATCAACCACTAGATCCATGGCATATGAACCATCACCTCTAGTAATTTGCATTTGTATATCTAACGTTTTTTGTTTTCCAAGCACTTCCAAAATGTTAGTATTTGTACTGTCAAGAAAAACAGATGAGCAGCTAGAAAGTAGGAATAAGGCTGCAAAACAAACAACAAAATTTTTTAGCCTACGCATGACTATGAGCCTGTCGTGCAAAGAAAAGTGCTAACAGCCAGGATAAAAATACGCCAAACAAAAGAGTAATCCCAAAACTATTAAGCGCAGGAATGCTACTGAATGATAGACTTCCAAATGAAATTACAGTCATTAAGGCCGCCACTGTAATTGAGAGTAATATCCTTTTATCGCCCGGATATTGAAGTAAAAAAATTCCGTAATCTGTACCCACCCCAAGCAAGAGCGCAAAAGCAATGACTGTTAATAACGATATTGGTTCGTTCAAGAAGGAAAGTATTGCCAATGTAATCAATGTTGCAAGCAATGGAGGGATGATGGCCCGCCATGAATTTTTCCCAAACCTTATAAACAAAATCAAAAAAGTTAACAGGTAACTAGCAGCGATTATTAGAGTAAATAAAGATCTGTATTTGCCGAATTCTTCAGAAACTTCTTGGGTTTTATTAACCCAAGATACTTCATTATCAGATAACTTAGCTAACACCTGAACTGCATTCGCAGTATTTAATCCGGTTAACAATACCACTGTAGATTTATTACCGTATTCTTTAGAGTCAAACCATAAGTAAGAGAGCTTCTGGTATATCGGCAAGCCTTGAAGATCGTCTATTATTAAAGGCGGGTCCACTTTAACCTGATCCTGAACCCAAGTTTGATTCATTCCAAATTCCTCGGCAATCAATCTAGAGGCAGCTTCTTTATTGTGGGATATGTAAGCTTTACTGGCTATCATTTGACTAGCAACCGAAGGAACGAACTGTGTAATTGCCTGGTACCCAGTTATTAATCCGTCGGCAATCAGCTTTTCTAGATCATTAGTAAGACGCTCAGTCCTCTGTAGAGTATTTTGTTCAGATGAGGTTGTAACAACAAAAAACTGTGAGGGGCTTGGAATACCCAAAATACTTGCTGCTTTTGATTGATCAAAAATAAGATTTTTATCTAAGTTTGCCATTGATCTTAGATCATCATCAATTTTAATTGTCTGCAATCCATATAACGAAAGAGCGGCCATAATGATAGATGCAAATACCTTGAATTTCTTGGAAAATCTAAACATGATCAATTGAATATGTTTAGCCAAACTAATACCCAGTTGCTCTCCAAAATTCAGTCTATCAATATATGGGAAAAGTAAAATAACTGTTAGCCAAGCGGCAACTATTCCACTGACAGAAAAAATTGCCATCTGAGACAAAACTTCAAATGGAGTTGCTGTCATTAAAAGATAGCCCATTGCAGTAGTAGTGAGCGCCAAAAACATTCCTGGCATTAAATAACGCCGTCTTTCAAATGTGTCGCTGTGATTTCTAATAGACGCAGTCAGCCAATACAAGCAATAATCAGCAGACATGCCAATTAAGCTTGTACCAAATGCAATGGTCATTATGTATATTTTTGGATAGAGGAAGTAGCAAGCTAGGACTGCATATAAAAATGCAACCAAAATAGTTAAAAATACAATTCCTGCGGCATATAAACTTCTGAAAACAAAAAAGATCAAAACCAAAATCAAGATACCTGAGATTGAACCAATGATTGAAACATCCGTTTCAACAGACTTGGTGGTAGCTGAAGCAAAAAAAATGATTCCTGATTTCACTACTTCTAATCCTGGAAATTTCTCCTTCGTATCAGTAATAGCATTATCTAATTTATCAGCAAGGTAATTTTGAGAACGAATTGAGTTCACTGAATCACCAGCTGATAGGGAGATAACCGCAAAACTTCTACCTTGCCCCTCTACAACCAAACTATCTCCATATGGCCTAACCATGGTTACTTTTCCGAGCTTATATAACCAATCATTAAGAAGCCCAAATGGGTCATCCTTCCATGGAACTGTAGAGGCACCCAAAGAATAGGCCAAAGACTTAGACCTCTCGTACCAATAATTTGGTGGATTGGAATTCAACTTGGTAATATCTTCGGGTGTTAATAATCCTGATTTATGACTATTTAATTTAGCCAATAAGTCTGAGTAATTATCAAAAGTAGAGCTGGTAACTGGTAACCCTTTAATTAAATACCTAAAGTATTTTTCTGCCTCCAATGAGCGCTCAAGGCCGTTCGAACCTATAAGAATTAATATATTTTTTTCGCCACTTTTGCTTATGCGGTTAATAAATTCTTTTGAAGTTTGATTTCTTTCAGTGTTTGGTAGCAAAGAAAATATATTGCTATCAACATGACTGACAATATTTTTAAAACTAAAAACCACCCACACCAATAAACCCAGTGTGATACTAAGAAATCCTATGGCAAGGAATTTACCTAAATTGAATGACTTCATCATTAGTTAGGTTGGCTGCAGATCGAACATCGCTAAATTGAATTTCTGTTGAATCCCCTTCCTTTGATAAGAAAGTGATCCGGCTTATAGTCGTACCACCTGACATTAATATTTTTTTGAATGGCGTAGATGAAAATGACTTAGGCATGAGTTCAATTGTCCAGCTATTAGAAGTAACCTCTCCTGAATAACTAAAGAGTCTTTCGAGAGAAGTTATGTCACCCGAAAATACTGCTATAACTAACTCGTTGATATATCTAACTGATGGCTCACTTCGTGCATCAAGCGTCATCAGATTTCCACTCCTATTGTCAATCCTAATAGTTGACTTTGAAACTCTCAGTCTTTGATATATAGGTTTTTCAGTAATCCAGAGAACCCCCAGACTTTTATCAACAACAAAGTTACCTTCCGAGACAAGTTGTTTGCTTATTCCAGATATCACTTTTATTTGGGTAAATTTCCCGCGAACGGTTTGGGCAGATCCGACCATTCCTGAAATTTGATTCGGCAGCGAATTTGCGAGGGAATCACCGGAAAAGAAAACCAAACCAAACATCAGGAATCTACCAATTAAACTAACCATGATCCACACTTTGCCAAAATGGATAAAAATTAAACCACTGAAAAGGAGATCTTAAACATCCATCTCTAAGTAGATCTGCAAATCTTTGGGCGATTAATTCCGTGGGTTCTAGGTTACTCGGGTCACTAAAATCAGCAATCTTTTTGCAAGATATCTCGTAACGCCCATTAACTTTAATAGCCATTAGTGAAAGCAACTGGCATCTCAAGGTCTTTCCTAGCAAATAGGATCCAACAGGAAACTCAGCTTTGTATCCCAAAAAACTCAAGGGAATTGTATTGCCCCAGCTCAATGGGATCCTATCACCTGCAATTGCAATTAACCCGCCTTTTTGAATTTTTTCAGACAATAGCATTGCATCTTGCATTGAAAACTTTGATACCTGAATAATATTCAAACCACTATCTGGGTTGATATCTCTTAAGAGCTTATTAAACTTCTCGGCATGGGCGGTGTGTACCAAAACAGTCAAATCTGTATTAGGACGAAATTTAGCGATCGCTCTACAAAAATCTAGATTACCCAAGTGCGACACCACAATAATTGCACCCTTATGATCTTCTAACAAATTGTCAAATTCATTTATTTGATTAACTGAATAATTAAGATCGTCAATCTTTCCACCCCAAATAATTAATTTATCTAGTATGCATTCAGCAAATGAATATATGTGTCTGTAAACATTTATCCATGATGAACTTGGGCTAGTCCCACCACTATATAGATAAAGTCGTTCTAAATAGTCGCATGACGACCTTCTCGCAACTTTTGCAAAAATAAAAAACCAAAGGGCAACGGGATACAAAATTAATTGGACTGGAAATCTGCCAAATAATTTATACACAAGAAAAAGTGATCTTATTCCTAAGGATGCAGATACCTCGTTTAAATTCGCCCAGTGAATCAAGACATAACCCTTCTCAAGAGTAATTTAGGCGAATTTAATAGCATTCCAAAAAATAATCTTATGTGGAGTTTCGCAATTAGGAAATTATCATTAAATAGTTGAAAGTGTGATACACCATCAATCGGATATCTAACGCTTACTGGCAACTGAACAATGTGTAGGTCAGCCCAAAAAGATCTTACTAATATTTCAATGTCAAAATCCATCCGTTGACCGAAGTTATTCATAGAGTTAATAACGTTTAGAGTTTTTTCAAGTGGATAAATACGAAATCCGCACATCGAATCCCGAATTTCAAATGAGAGGGTATGAATCCAAACTAAAATATGTGTAGCGTATCTCCATAGCTTCCGATTGGTTGGAACTGAATCGTCATATACAGGCATACCTGAAATAATCCTGCCCGGATATTGATTACTCAATTTTAGTAATTCTGGAATTTTTTCTAGATCATGTTGCCCATCGGCATCCACCTGAAGCGCATATACATAACCCCTATTAAGCGCCTCACGCATACCAGCAATCACAGCCGCACCCTTTCCGCCATTAATCTCCCTTGTAACTACTGTCACATTAGGCAAACTTAACAAAGGCTTTAGGCTTAATTTAGATCTTTCATCACTACCATCATCCACAATGATGATATGTAGATTAAAAGCAGATAACCTATTAACTACATATCCAATGGCATCTGGATGGTTGTAAAAAGGTATTAATGCGCAGATGTTCATGCTCATTTAAATTTTAAGTTACCACTTGAGAAAATAGTATCTGTATTTCGATAAATGAACTTAATATTCTGTGAATCCACATTTTGTTCTAAGCTAAGATGCACTATCTGGTTGGGCTTAATAAATTGCTGAAATTTAACCTGAGACATGCCAATAAATGAAGCGTGATTGCCAAAGTTCTCTTGTGAGTATTTGATAGCCCATTCAATTAAAGCAACCCCAGGAACTATAGGGAAACCATCAAAGTGCCCATTAAAACAAGCCAAAGATTTAGGCATATCTAGAACCAACTCTAGGGACAAACCCTCATTCCTTCTACTTACAATTATTGGAAACCTAAGATTTTCAGAAAATAAATCGCACAACATATTTTTGACAACCTTACCCATAGAATTTTGGGGTAACTCGTCTACAAATCTCCATCTTCTGGGGATTGCGATGGAATTTATCTTCCCTTTGAGGGAGTTCTTTAGTAGATTTATTAGCGATAACCTACCCTCTTTCAAAATAAGTCCAATACCTAAACGACTCAACTTAATTACACATCCCAACTGAGATCTTCTTCCGTTTCCAAGATCGTAGATATGACAATCAACCACAAGATCTGATTCTTTAATACAGTTAATGAGTTGGCTTATCGAGACCCTTGTCCCCTCGATTTTAAGAATACGATCCGCTCTTCCCAATATCTCAAAAGAGTCATCTATTTGACGAGCAAGATCTAAAGTCGAAAACCAATCATCGTTGGGGCAAAACTTAGACTTAATCTCTAAAATGGAATCTATAGGTTTTTTGAACTCAACGCCCTTTTGAAGGGTCCATCGGTTATCAGGTGACCTTCTCCAAGCTATATGACCTGTTTCGGAACTACCATATATATCGATAACTCCATTATTGGCGATCTTATTGATGGCTCTATATGTATCCTGGTCTAATAAGCTTCCTGCAGAAAAGATTGCTTTAATTCCTGGACTAATATTTTGATGCTGTATCTGGACTTCTAAAATGCTCCTCAAAAAAGATGGGCTAGTAACTAAAACTTGCGCCTCTAATGCTTTCAATTCATCAGAGCCTTTAATGGCCATCCTTGTGATCATTGAACCTCTGGAAATTGCCCAAAACAAAGAAAAGGGCATGCCAAAAAAATGATGGTGGCTCACTGATCTAACAAACGTAACGTCTTTGGGTATTGAACTCCCAAATGTATACTCAAGTGCCTCAACCTCGTTTTCGAGCTGCCAAATTTTTTTATCAATTCTTATTGGGTCACCTGTAGATCCAGAGGTGAAGACTCCCAAAGCATCGAAATCTAATTCCAATTTACGAAATAACATATTCGAGGAGAGTATTTCTTCACCCCAATTAGAGAGGCAAGGATCATCAAATTCACCTATCTTGACCCACTTTGAAAAGAGTGAATTAGATGCAATCTTCATATCAACAGGAACAACTACTTTTCGCCCCTCTTGCCAAGCAGCAAGCAGCCAAACTAAAAACTTATATGCATCTGATTCATATAAAACAACATCTGGATCGCTGAACTCCTTAAAACAAGAGCGCGCTTTGGCTACATCTCTCTTTAAGTGAAAATACGTTACCCCATCATTAGTAATAAATACAGGATCATGATTACACAATAGCAAATTTGAAAGTTTATTGCTAAGCATGCTTAATGAGCCTCTTTCGATAATGAAGCTCGCCAGCAAACATCAACCCCATTAAGATGTATGAAATTCCTCCGTTATATAAAGACCAATAAATTTTATCTTCAATAAATACTGTAAAAAGTGCAATAAATCCATTAAGCAAAAAAAATATAGTCCATGCAATAGTTACCTTACGCGCATAAGGAATCTGTTGGTCAGTGAATTGCGCCTCCTTAAGTCTCGCTATTTTTTCTATGATTGTTTGCTGGCCAAACAGACTAAAAATAAAAACTGCAAAAAGAATTAAATTAACTAGGACGGGATATAAATATACAAACTCTGCATTTTTCGACAAAAGAGATGCGGCACCAAGTACTATTGCCACTAAGGACAACGACTTACCCCAATATGGGTTTTTTTTAAAAAATATGAGCGGTACCAAGAATAAGCCAGCCATCCAAAAAGGAATATCCAGAAACTTGAATATCCAAACGGATAGTGGTAGCAATGCTGCAAATATGACATCCATTGACGCCCCTTAACCCCATGAATTTTTCAACTAAGTAATTAAATGTGGGCTCTGGTATTTATATTGTTCTATTTTCTGCTACAAATTTAGCTAGCGACGACACTGAATAAAAATGCTTACTTTCAATCTTAGTAATATTCGTCATCTTTATTCCATACTTCTTTTGAAGCGCCACACCAAGCTCCAATGCATCTATAGAATCCAATCCAAGGCCATCATCAAATAGAGAGTCCTCAGACTTAATATCCTCTGGAGAGTAATCCTCCAGATTTAAGCTACTAATAATTAATTCCTTGATCTCTTGTTCAAGACTGTTCATACACTCTAAACTCATGCGTAAAATGCTTTTCAAAATATTTTGTTAGTTTAGAAGCTCCAATTAACAAATCATCAGTAGTATTCACCGTGGTGGCAACATCAACTTCATTTAATACAGACACAGTTAATACAGGTTTTTTCAGGGGGACAGCATACCAACTTTGGTTCTTTCTAAGAAATGGTTCAGAAACAGATATTAGTACAGGAATGATATTAAATTTACCCTTAATTGCAATATAAGCAGCGCCATTCTTAAATGTAACTTGACCCAATACTTTTGTCCTGGTTCCCTCTGGGAATATTATCAAATTTTCACCAGCACTTATAGATTCTATAGATTTTCTTATTAACTCTGGGCCCTCAACATTTCGCATTAATCCTGCAATTTTTGCCAATCCGTACATACTGGGATTGTTAAACAAAGTGGATTTAATCACCCCGTTAGGGTTATCGATAATCGCAAATAATATGATTGCATCAATCAAGCTTGGGTGATTTGCCAAAATTAGACGCCCATTAGTCTTGAGGCGATCTATATTTTTCGTTCGCAAATCAACTATTCCAAGAATCTGAATTCCCCACAGGAAACTTTGAAAAGAAATTTTAAGAAGTAATTTTCCAAATTTTCGACGGGCTGGAGATTCTCTAGTTAAGAGCAGAACGGGAAGTAAGAGAACGGTAAGTGTTGTTCCGAAAACACCAAATATTGCAAAAGAGAGTCCTGTTGCAAAAATTCGCCAATAACGGTCAAACTTCAAACTCTTTCCAATCGCCAAGAGGTATTATCAATTGTAGTTTGATAGCTCAGCATATCAGAGATCAAGTATCTAAGAACGCTAAGATTGATAGAAATATTTGCTTCAGTAGTCTTGACTTCTTTTGCAACTGAAAAACTAAGAAAAAAATCTTTTGCTGGAATCAGATCAATGGCGTATGCAAATGCCTCGTGATAGAACTCGCAATACGGCCAATAAATTTCTGGTAGTGGTTCTTCGGCAACAATAATACGCACCCCTTTTTCACCATCAGCAAACAATCCAATAGCTTCTGTTAAGGCTGAAAATATGCCAGCATTTGATGACATTGCAATTACATTTGAATTTAGTTTCTTATCAATTGTGTAAAGGCTCGGAATCGAATTATGTACGGCCAAACTAAAAGATTGAGGAGATAGCTGTCCGGTTTCCGTTAATTCATTCAAGAGCTCATAACATCTCGTCGATTCGCCATGCTGACTGCAAAAAATGATTGGGGCTTGCTTTTGAGGAAGGTTAAGAATAGTTTCTAATGCCATTCCGCCAAGCTGCTTAAGGCGCCGACGATTAATGGGCTGTATACCTTCAATCTTTGGTTTCTCACTTCCAACTAAGGCAAATGGATTCTCAACCCAAGACAACCAATCACTAACAGTCTTTAGAGAGGGGCTCCAGGCGGCCCAAGATTCAATTCCAAAGTAAGAACGTTGGTCCATCTATACGGCGCTCATTACGTAGATTTGAAAACTAAAACTGCGTTACTACCTCCAAAGGCAAAGGAATTAGATATTGCAGCTTTGAGATCTGATTTATTGCTATCGCCAATCCTAATATGGCGAACCCCCTCACAAGAAGTATCAATATCCTTTAGGTTTGCCGTCGGCGGGACAATACTATTTTTTAGACATAGGACTGTGATTACTGCCTCTACAGCACCAGAGGCGCCCATAAGATGCCCGTGAGTAGATTTAGTTGAACTAACGGCTAATTCTTTAGCTTGACGTCCAAAAACGCTTCTAAGTGCCTCAATCTCACTAGGGTCACCCTCTATAGTCGCAGTTCCATGAGCATTTACATAACCAACATCCTTTGGCGGAATACCCGCATCTTCGAGAGCCAAAGAAATTGCAGCGGCCTGTCCACTTGAGTCGGGCTTGACTAAATTTACATGATCACAGTTTGCACCATATCCAGCAAGCTCTGCCAGGATTTGAGCGCCCCGCAAAATTGCATGATCCCAATCTTCCAAAACAAGGGCGGCGGCGCCCTCCCCTAACACAAGACCCGAGCGACTTTTATCAAATGGACGACAAGCGCTTGGGGAGTTTTCTTCATTGCCTGGTGATAGAACCCGCATACCATCCCATGCTCGAATTACTCCATATATCAGGGGGGTATCAGAGCCACCAGTTACCATAATGTTTGCTTCGCCATTGCGAATTCGTTTATATGCCTCACCAATAGCCGCAGATGCTGATGAGCAAGCTACTGAATAGGTTAGTGACGAGTTACCTAAGCCTAGCTGAATTGCTATATGCGAAGAACACGCATTGTTCATTCCCATCACCACAGATAGAGGAGGTAATCGCTCTCTACCGTTAATCCACATTTCTCTTAGCCCTTGCTCATAAATTCTGGTCCCCCCTAATGCTGTACCCCAGGAAACACCCGCATTTGGCTTATGTGACCGATCGTGGACATTAAATCCAGCATTAGTCCATGCATCAAAAGCTGCGACTAAACCCATCTGGGAAAATCGATCCATTGAGATTGTTCTATGTTTTCCTAAAAGATCATCGCCTTTAAAGTCAGCACAATAAACAGCTGGTATTGATACTGGAACAGGGTCGCCCTTAGAAGCGAAATATCTGATGGATGACTCACCCCGAATGGTACGGGCAAAAAAATTGTTGATTGATTCATTAAGTGGATCAATCAATCCTACACCGGTAATGGCAACACGCCTCTTCATAATGGGAGAACCCCAGATCACTAAGGTTTTTGTATGTAGGGTTCGATAACAGCGAGCAACTCACCAATTGTCGATGGTCTGTCAGTGATGTCGGGAATTTTCACTTTGTATTTATCTTCAAAATCAAACATTAGCTCTATTTGCATTAATGAATCTATACCGAGATCCGCAAGAGAGGTATCGAGGGAAACTTTGGTCTTTTCGATACCCAGCCTTTCATGCAGCATATCTTTCAAAATTTCCAGCAAACAAGAAGTGTCACTCATATCTAAAGCTTAACTTTTAAAATTTTTATAAGTATATGAATTAATTGCATATTAGTTAAAAGATGCTGTGGGTAGATATAAAGGAATACCCTATGTAAAGAAATTGTTATAAAAGATAGAATCATAATACTTAACATTTAATACTTAAGTGAACCTATGCAAAATTTATCAAAGTTAATTTGCTTTTCCCTTCTACCGTTACTTTTTGTTGGGTGCGCGACAAATAGAAGCTCTCTCGAGATTCAACCCCCAAAAAAAATCCAGGCTCAGTCCAATGGAAAACAAATTTATATTAATTCGGTAGTAGATAAACGGACCTTTCAAATAAGTCCTCCAAGTCCAGATATTCCTTCCCTCGATCCATCGGAAGACCAATCGGATCAAATTAAAGCAAGGGCTATTGGACGCAAAAGAAACGGTTTTGGGAAAGCGCTAGGGGATATTCTCTTAAAAGATGGGCAGACCGTTCAATCACTTACTGACAAATCAATCAAACAAGCTTTTGAAGAAAAAGGTTACACCGTAATCCAATCCAGCAACAATGTAAATAAGGATACTTTCATTGTTGATGCAAATATCAATAAATTTTGGGCCTGGATGAACCCTGGCTTCTGGCAGATAACGCTTAGTAGCGAAATTTCCACGGAGCTAATAATTAAAAGTCAAACCTCCCCAGCGGTAAAACAAATTAGTATTAGGGCTTCTGATGGATATCAGGTAGCAACGGAAAGCAATTGGACTGAAATTATTCAAAAATCTCTTCAACTTTACATTGATGAATTGAAAACCAAAATAGATTGATGCTCTTTTACTATTAGCCCCAATTGAAGACAATTAGGCCAGAAGTACCATGGGCCAAAATCGGGGATTGGGTACATAAAATCAGACTGATGACCGGATTGATAAGCTTACAACGCCTTACCTACAAAGCTACCTAAAATAATTTTGGTAACAGTTTTGGTAACAAGGGTGTTGTTTCTTTACAAACCCTTATAAAACCAATTGACTTGGCGGAGACGAGAGGATTCGAACCTCCGATCCGTGTTTTAGCACAGATGCTCCCTTAGCAGGGGAGTGCCTTCGACCAGCTCGGCCACGTCTCCGTATT